>Ga0209169_10000195_pt1 | contig 36040 bp, 31 predicted proteins | sample HubBroMetageWRM4_FD_188346 | JGI IMG/M metagenome (GOLD analysis project Ga0209169, IMG submission 188346) | Warmed soil microbial communities from the Hubbard Brook experimental Forest, New Hampshire - Hubbard Brook CCASE Soil Metagenome WRM 4... | ecosystem: Environmental > Terrestrial > Soil...
TTGTATTGGGAGTATTGAGCCTGGGCGCGATCATGGGCAGCACAGGATGCGCTGGCGGAACCGGCACGATCACTCCGCCATCGACGAGCTACACGGTTGTGGTGACGGCACACTGCGGAACGTTGCAGCAATCAGTCGACGCCATCATCAAGATCGAGAACTAAGCTGCACCATTGATCGCCCGCGCCATGTTGTCGAACAGCAGCTTCTCTTGCTGAGGGCTCATTGGCCCCCCGCCACCAGGCGGGGGGCTAAATCGATGTCAGATGTCAAACGATGAGATTGCCAGATTGGCGACGCTATCCCACTCTCTTCAGCTGTGGCACTCTAACATCGGTCGATTCTGCCGGCCCGGTTTTCAGCGCCTGCATGGCTTGCTCCAATTGTTGGAGGGATAGACCACCGGGAGTTGTTTTCTTCGCGGAGATCCAGTCAGGGTCGGCGATGGCGTAGGCTTCGTCTACGAACTTAGCGAAGAACGCCCATGTCATTGTGTAATAGCCGCCCCAGGAGATAAGCCGGGCTCCAGCGGCATTGTATCCAGCCAGAACCACTGCGTGCCCGCCCACAATGGTGTTGTCGGCTGTGGGATTCACGTCCCAGACAGGAAGCGGATTCTGGCCCGGCGGCATGATGTACTGCGGGACATTGAAGCCGATGTATGACACTCCGCAGTCGTTGATCGTTCGTTTGATGTTGTCAGTGTTTTTCACATCGACCTCGACGAACGCATCGATCTGGTGCCGTTGCTGGCCCGTAGGCCCGAACGGCGCACCTTTTTTCAGGATGAAGGTCAGAACGTGCTGTTCGTTTCCGCCTGGTCCCTCCCCAGGCTGCGAAGGGTTGTAGCCACATGCTTGTTCGTACAATTCCTCGACATCGTCATCCGGCTCAGTAGCCATTTGTTGAGCGCCGAGGGCGTTGAAGGTCCAAACCTGGATGGCATGGTAATAGGCAGCGCATGTGCAATCCCCGAGAGTGTCGTTCAACATCATCCCAAGGTCCGGCGGCATTCCCTGCGTGTAGTCCACGGACGGAACTACAGACTGTGGCGTAATGCCGGCGCCGGTCATGAGCGTATGCAACATGGGAATGCGTTTGTCATGCGACCGAGCCAGTCGGCCGAGCTTGAAAGACTTCCTATCGTTACTCATCGATGTATCCTCCTTTTGATTTTGTTGTGCTAACGCGATTTATGTCAGTTGCGATTCCCGCTCGCGCGGCAAACGCCCCAGTTTGAAGCCTGCTTTTTGAGGACGTACTCCGGTGCCAGTGGCTGTCGCTGCCCGAACGATTGCCCAGGTTGTAATCACGCTTCCGGCTGTGGTCAGGCCGCCGTACTTGGCATAAATTTGTGCGGCCTGCTGTTCGGCCTCTTTTATGTTGTGTTCCGGGTTGGGTATCTGCGGGTCAGAGGCGTTGCGGACCGCGTACCAGGAAAGTCCTGGAACACCCTGAAGCGCGCTGGCCACCATGGCATCTCCCATCTCACACACTTGACCGAGACCCTGAAGTTTGTAGTAGTCGGTGGAGTCGTCAAACGCGAAGGAGTCGGTGGTCACGATAGTATCCGCCGCATCGGACCAGATCTTCGGTGTAGGCCGGGCGTTAGGAATTCGCGACGCGTTGGTCTTGAGCATGGCGGGCGTAGCCGCGCTTACTCCACCAGTGGGCAACGGGGATGCAGCGAAAGAGGCGTCATGCCAGGGCTCGTTCTTGAATTGAGTTGTGCAATCGAAGCGCACATGTGCACCGACGACGACATCTCCCAGCAAGACGTCTGCGCCGATACCGCCGGCGGTGCCCGTCGTAATGAAGATCTTTGGCTTAACCGCCGTCGCGATTTCGGCCATCAGCTTCTTTACCGGCGTTGCGGGCCCATCGTATGCAAAATGCAATCCGCTCTTGATGAGCAATACTTTGGCGCCGCCAATCTGGCAGGGGAAGTAGAGTCCAAGGCTGTGGTAGTAGCGTTGATTCTCTGGTGACGAATCATTGAACGGAGCGGTCTTCCCCGTCACCAGCTTTGTATAGACACCCACGTCGTGGCGGTATTCATACCAGGTGCTGATCGGATGAGATGGAGTCATCAGAGCTGCAAGGGCGCTGGCCTCGGCTGAAGTCCACGTGACCACGACCGCGTCATATCCTTCAAACCGGATGAGGTCGTCGGTTTCCGCCGGCGCGGGCGTCAGCGGGACGGCTTCGGGAGCGCCTCCCTCAGGCCACGAAGGAGCTGTGGGCAGTTGCGCCGACGGAGCCATGAACGCCGCTTCCAAACCGGCATCGCGAAAGCGTTGCTGGGGCGCCGCCGGATCGTAGTTGAGTCTTACATCTGCAAAGTTAAGGTTCGACATTTCTTGTTCTCCTTTCGGCGGCAGATGCCGCCATTGCTAACAATATGCTGAATGCCTTCTGAACGAGATGCTTGTATTTCCGTTACTTATGGACCCTCAAACTCAATCCGATTTCTCGACGGAGGAACTCCTTTGCGCTGCTGCCCGTGACCTTCAGCTCATGCGAGGAAGCAGGACGTAGCCGCTCCGTTTAGGACCTTGACCCTGCGTGTGTGCGCTTATGTGGAATGTGAAGCCCGTGACCACCACACGGTGCGGTGCTCTGGGGACACCCGCGAATTGCTCAAATGCAAGTCGAGCGCCACCGACCCTGTGCAAAAAATCCAGCCGCGTCTGGTCTCATAGGATGTTGCATTGGCAGTCCTTCGCCGATCACAGCCTGAGGCGGGTTTGATCGGAATGCCGTGCTATTGAACCATCCTTTCAGATAGGCCGACTATCTGATCAGATAAGACAGGAACGGAGGGCGTCTGCTCATGCGTGAGCCATGATCGCCGAGCCGGAGAAGCAGCGTTGCCGCTTCGATCAGAAAAGGTTGCTGGTCTGGAGGGAACCAACTGGTATTATGGCCCTCGACAAAAGCCAGCTGTTTTGTTTCTGGAATTGAGTCTGAAGCTAACCTTAACGATAGTCATCTTTCGTTCGAATGGAGGACGTATTGACTGACTCGGGCTATAACGCTTTGAATCGTCGGGAGTTCATCCATGGCGCGCTTGCTGGAGCTGCCTTTGCCGCATTGCCACTCTCTGCTTTCTCTCTAGACAGTCCCGGCATCGAGTCGGTGTTGAGCCAGATACCGAAGATGCATGACGAGAATGTGAAGCGGCTGCAGGACTGGATCGCTTTACCTTCGATCGCGGCCGAGAACCGCAATTATCCCCAGGGCCCCGAGTATATGGCGCAACTTGCTCGCGATGCGGGATTCGCGAACGTTGAAATTGTGCCAACCTCGGGCAAGCCGGGCGTCTTCGGCATTCTGGATGCAGGCGCTGTGACGACCGTCGGCATTTATTTCATGTACGACGTGAAACAGTTTGACCCTTCGGAGTGGTCTTCGCCGCCGCTCGAAGGGCGGATCGTGGACAAGGAAGGGCTGGGCAGGATTTGTGTCGGTCGCGGTGCTGTGAACCAGAAAGGTCCTGAAACGGCCTTCCTCGGCGCCCTTCACGCTTTCAAGGCAGCGGGGAAAAAGCTGCCGGTAAACCTCGTGCTTGTCTGTGAAGGTGAAGAAGAGATTGGGTCGACACACTTTCCGGAGGTTGTCCGCCAACCCAGGATCACCGATGCGCTGAAGAAATGCATGGGCGTCTTCATGCCGGAAGCCGGCCAGGACGTGGATGGAGGCATACAGATATCACTCGGCGCCAAAGGGGTGGTTGAGCTCGAACTGGTTTCCAGCGGAGAGCGCTGGGGACGAGGGCCGAAGCACGATGTTCACTCGAGCCTTGAGGCACAGGTGGACAGCCCAGCGTGGCACCTGGTGCAAGCGCTTAACACGCTGGTCGAGTCCGATGGACACACGCCGGCGGTCGCCGGCTTTTTTGACAAGGCGAAGCCGCTTACTCCCGCACAAATGAAGATGATTCAGGATGTCGCCGCCCGCCGCAGTGAAGACACGGTTAAGCAGCAGCTCGGAGTTGAGCATTGGGTGCACGACACAAACTGGCTTGACTCGCTCGTGCTGCTCGAATCCAAGCCCACGATCAACATAGAGGGCTTGGTCGGTGGATACACCGGTCCTGGTGGTAAGACCATTCTGCCGCACCGCGCGGTCGCCAAGATCGACATGCGGCTGGTGCCCGACATGACGGCTGCCGGTACACTGGCTCTTCTGAAGGATCATCTTGCCAAGCACGGCTTTGGCGATATAGAGGTCAATATGACTGGCGGCTACGATCCGACACAGACCTCGCAGGATTCGAAGCTCATCCAGGCGCAAGTTTCGTCTTACCGCAAGCTCGGTCTAGATCCTGTGCTGTGGCCTCGATCTGCTGGCTCCTGGCCGGGATACATCTTCACTTCTGAACCTCTGAATCTTCCAGCCGGACATTTTGGAATGGGGCACGGAACCGGAGCACATGCTCCGAATGAGTACTACTTGATCGATTCCACCAATGCGAAGGTTGCGGGTATTGATGGGGCTGTGCGCTCCTTCGTCGAGTATCTCTACGCGTTGGCTTAAAGCAGAGTCAGGTCGGCACACTTTCGGCTCACAGAATCTGGGCCGCACGTGGAAGGCGCGCGCTGCAGCCTGCTGTAACGAATCCGACTTCGCGCAGGACGGTCATCTCAGGACGATCATTACTTTATGCGATCTCTCAGCACTTCTAAATGTCTTCGGCTCCTTGTGGCCTCATCGGCAGTTCTCTATGGCTCCCTGCTCTCTGCCCAGCAACCTTTTCTTACGGAGACACAGTGGACACAGCTGCGCGATGAGGCGAGCGGCACGGCACCGTATGAGAATTTGCGCAGCTTGACGCGGCTGCACCGGGTTCCGGCGACGCCGGAGTTCGACCGGGCGGCGGAGTTCATGCTGATGCGGGCCAAGGAATACGGGCTGCAGGATGCGCATGCCGAACAGTTCCCTATCGATGGCAAGATTCACTATGGGCTGATGCGCTCGCATCTCGCCTGGCATGTTGAGGCAGCCAGCCTGTGGGAAGTTCAGCCAGAGCACACGCTGCTGGGGGACTGGGCGACAGAACCGATCCGGCTGGCCGATTACAGCCACACTGCGGATGCAGACGCTCCCCTAGTCGACGTAGGCCAGGGAACAAGCGACGCGGACTATGCGGGTAAGGATGTGCGAGGGAAGATTGTTCTCGCAGATGGCGTGCTGGCGGTGGTCCAGCGCATGGCGGTGATGCAGCACGGAGCGGTGGGGATTGTGAGCGACATGCCGAACCAGACGACGGCGTGGTCGGGGCTCGACACTAGTATTGTGCGCTGGGGTCACCTGGACGCGCTGCTGCCAAACGGGTTTGCATTTATGGCGTCGCGGGCGACGGCGGCGGCGCTGCGAGTACATCTCGCCGCTGGGCGACCGGTGACGCTGAGCGCGCATGTGAAGGCGGAGGTGACGAACGGGCACTGGACAGTGGTGACGGCAACCATACCGGGTACAGATCCTCATGCGGGGGAGGTCGTCTATAGCTGCCATCTCGATCATCAACGGCCGGGAGCGAACGACAATGCTAGCGGCTGCGTGACTATCCTTGAAGCGGCACGGGTACTCAACCGCCTGATCGCAAGCGGCAAGCTGCCGCGGCCTGCACGAACTCTGCGCTTTATTTGGGGGCCGGAGGTTGAGGGAACGATGGCTTTCCTGAGTGAGCACCCTGACATTCGGCGCTCCCTGCGTGCCGACGTGCATATGGATATGGTGGGCGGCGATCCGTACAAGAACAAATCCATTCTGCACGTGACCGAGACGCCGTGGTCGCTCCCGAGCTTCGTGACGGACGTGGGCGAGTTGTTCGCAGAGACGATCCGGGCTGGGGCGACGGCATACGCCGAGGACGGCAACCATCCTGAGGCGGCGGTGCTCGAAGATCGTAACGGCGCTCCCGGTACGCGAAACGAGTTTCTGGCCGACCGGACCCCCTATGCCGAGGGCAGCGATCACGACGACTATGATTCGTCGACAATCGCGGTTCCGTCGCTCTACCTGCGGGACTGGCCGGATATTTATATCCACACCGATCACGACACGCTGGAGCAAATCGATGCTACCAAGTTGCGACGAGTCGCTTTGCTGGGTGCGGCTTCGGGATACACGTATGCGACCGTCCGTGCCGATGAGGCCAGTTCCCTGCTTCCGTTCTTCGCGGCTCGAGCTCAACGTAGGCTGGCGGAGGGCTTCGACCGAGCGCAGGCTCTGATGCAAGATAGCCAGTTGCCGGCAAACGAAGCCTGGTACGAAGCTCACAATGTCATCACACAAATGCTGCGGCGCGAGCAAGCGGAGCTTCGCTCCTTCTGCTTTTACGCGCAGAGCGATTCAGAGAAGGCTGCGGGGTTCGAGAAGGATCTGGATGCTCAGGCTGCGAAGTTGGATGAGTGGCTCGAGCAGAGTGCAGAGAAGCGCGGGGTGCACGATTTCCAGCCGGTGCCGCCCTGGCAAGGCGAGCCGGACGCATCCCGGGTTCCGGTGCGCACGGCCGAGTTTGGACCCCTCACGTACCAAAACGATGATGTGCTATTGGATCGGCTGGGAAGCGAGCGTGTCGCGAAGATCAAGCTGTTAGGCGGCGGGACAAGCCGTCTTTTGCGCGTGCAGGATCAGGGAGCACTGTATGCCTATGAAATCCTTAACTTCGTCAACGGAAAAAGAGCGGTGGGCGGGATACGTGACGCGGTGGCCGCGGAGTTTGGGCCGATCCCACTGGATGTCGTGGCTGATTATCTGAAGGCTTGTGAAGAGGCTAAGATTATCACCCTGCGCTAGGGTTGCGCGCCGCTTTACTTTCTCGGACGAACTATTTCTAACTACAGGAGACGGTGCAGATGAGCCGATGGGAATCCAGGGTTCGTTTTAGCAAGTTTTGTTTTAGCAAGTTGCGCTTTGGCGTGGTCTTGTTCACAAGCGTTTTCGGACTGGTCGCACAGTTACCCGCTCAGACTGGCACCGAAGCCGGGCATGGCCCTGTTGAACTTACCTCCGGGCTTGGGCGCAAACTCTATTCGCTGCCGGATGACGAGAACGTCGTCAACGCTCGTAAGAGTCTCGCAGCGGACCCGAAGAATGTTGAGCGCGTGCTGCAGCTTTCAAAGGCAGAGGCTGGGCGGAGGCAGTACCGAGAAGCGGTCGCGACCTCCACCGCGGGATTGGCTTTTGCTCCGAAGAGTGCGGAGCTTTATCTGGAGCGCGGTCATCGAGAGCTCGGACTGCGAGAGTTCAAGGCGGCCAAGAGTGACCTGGAGCAGGCAACACAACTCGCTCCCGAGATGCTGGATGCGTATTATCACCTGGGGCTGGCGCATTATTTCCTGGGCGAGTTCGATGAGGCTGCGGCATCGTTGGACAAGGCGCGGGCGTTGGCGAAGAGCAACGACAGCCTGATTGATTGCTCGAACTGGCTCTATGTTTCGCTGCGCCGCGCCGGCAAGGAGCAAGAGGCGGCGCAGGTTTTGACACGGATCACGCCGGAGGTTAAGAACACCGAGCCGCACCTATATTTCTATCTGCGTTTATTGCATTTCTATCAGGGACAGCTCACGGCAGAGGCGGTGTTGCCGCCTGCGCCGGCGGGGCCAGCGGATCTGGAGGGGGAGCTAGCTTTTGACACGGTGAGCTATGGCGTCGGGAACTGGCATCTTTATCATCACGATCGCCCCGCGGCGGTTGGCTTGTTCCGGAACGTGGTCAAGGGTGAAGCGTGGAATGCGTGGGGATTCATCGGCTCTGAACTTGAGCTTCTCCGCGCGGAGAAGTAACACAATCGCTGGTTTGTAGCGTAGGATTTGTGGCGGAAAGACGACGAATCAGAGTTGAGGATCACGCTATGCATCGGATTTCTCGAAGGACTTTCTTGATCAGCGCCTCAGCGTCGGCTGCCGGCGCGGCTTTGTGGAGCGGCATACCCCGACTGATGGCAAATCCTCTGGGACTGCCGATCGGGTTACAGCTGTATTCGGTGCGAGACATCCTGCCCAAGGACTACGAGGGAACACTGGCGCAGCTGGCCGCGCTCGGCTATCGCGAGGTGGAGGCGGCGGGCTTCTTCGGCCACAACCCCAGCGAGGTAAAGCAAGCGATGGATCATGCCGGCCTGCAATGTGTTAGCGCGCATTATCCCCTGAGGGATTTGCTGCCGAAACTAGACGAAATAATTCAGTTCGGCAAGGATCTGGGCCTCAAGTACATCGTCTGCGCTTCTCCGATGCTGAAGGATCCGTCGCGGGTGAAGGACCCTACGTCCCCAGCGGCCCGGGAGTCGATGACGCTCGACGACTGGCGGTGGAATGCGGAGCAGTTCAATCACATCGGAGAACGCGCGCATGCAGCGGGCATTCGGTTTGCCTACCACAACCACACGGCGGAGTTCCGCTCCGAGAACGGCACAGTGTTTTATGACGAACTGTTGCGCGCGACCGATCCAGCGAAAGTGTCGATGGAAATGGATTGCGGCTGGGTGGTGGTTGGCGGAAAGAACCCCGTGGACTACCTGGCACGCTACCCTTCACGTTTCACCATGCTGCACGTGAAGGATTTCAAGCTGAGTGGTGCGGTGTATACGAACTCCGCGCCGCCGCCTTCGACGGAGTTGGGGCGCGGCAGTATCGATTATCATCCCATCTTCGAAGCGGCGAAGAAGGCTCCTCTCGAGCATGCGTTTGTGGAGCAGGAAGCGTTCGATATGCCGCCGATGGAGGCGCTCAAGGTCGACGCTGATTACATGCACGCGTTGACGGTATAACGACGTTCGCGGAGTCGCGGCCCTGGCCAAGGCTCAGAAGATAAACTTCAAGCCGAACTCCCCGATCCGCGGCATATGGACGCCGCTGGGGTGCAGGAAGTTGGTGGCGGCTTCTCCATTTTCCGCGTTACCGTTCACGCAATCGTTCGAACCAGAGTTTCCTGAACCTGAATCCGTCACGTAAGAACAACTGGTGTTGTTCAGGCCGGTCCACTGCGGGTGGTTAAAAACGTTGAAAGCCTCGGCACGGAACTCCAGCCTCTTCGATTCTGTGAGTTTGAAGCGCTTGAACAGTCCCATATCGAAGTTGAGACGGCCCGGTTGCGTTAGAGAATTACGCCCCGAGTCGCCAAAAGTGAGCCCCGTCGGTTGCGAGTAGGCCCCGGGATTGTCGAGCAAGGGGCCATAGACGATTCCCGGCACCTGGTTGAAGGTAGGTTTGGGACCGTGGGGATCTCCCACAAGATCGGCATAGGATCCCGACCCTACGCTATTCCCTACCCCGGCGTTGTCGTAGTACCCCCCGTTAACAATGGTGGTCGGTTCTCCGGACTGAGCCGTCGTAATGCCCGATATTTGCCAACCTCCCAGCAACGATCCCATCAACCCTGGCGAATGCCGGAAAACCGGCAGATCATAAATGTAGCTAACGGTAAAAATGTGACGCTGATCGTAGCTGGAGCTGGCGCGATAGGAAGCCAAATTATAGGAATCGACGAACGAACTGTCATAGCGGTCGGAAGAATTGTCGATCGAGTGGCTGTAAGTGTAGGCAAGTGTGAGCTGAAGTCCGCCCGCATTGCGCCGACCCGAGACTTGAAGGGCATTGTAGTTTGAGTTCGCTCCTCCGATGATGCCATAGATCGAGTCGTAGCCCTGGTAGGGACGAAATAGATCCGTAATTACATTGCCGCAGGCGTTGTTGAGATTGATCAGAGCCTGACCCGTGACTAGAGTCCCGTTAGCCAGAGTGGGAGGTGTGTTTGTCACGGTGTTGCAGTCGGCGTTGGTAATGAATTGCCCCGGCAGGTACGGATTCTGGTTGGCGGGAGTGGAATGCATTTGATTGCGATCGAGTTGCTGCGACAGATGAGTCCCCTTGCTGCCGACGTAAGCTACGGTCACGATCGTATTGCGGGCCAATTCACGCTGAATATCAAAATGGAATTGCTGGATGTAAGGCCACTGCGTGAGGGTGGTAATCGAGGTCAACTGACTGACCCCGCCGCCCAGGGGATATATGAACGGTTGATTGTCCGCTGTTACGCCACCAATGTTTGTGTAGCCTGAAATGTACTGCTGCACTGGCGCGATGATGCCGGGAGGATTGCCTTCCAGCGATTCGGTATTTGCATCGTTGCCGTTTGCATGCTCGAAGAAGATACCGTAGCCTCCGCGGAGCGCGGTTTTCCCGTCCCCCTTCGGATCAAACGCGAAGCCCAACCTGGGTGCGGGGTTGAACAAGTGATCCGACTGGCAACTTCGGTGTACTCCGTTGTAGCCGCAGTGCACCATTCCTGTCATGTCGTAGACGCTTTGCCCGGGACCGAAGTCAAGCACTCCGGTATTCGAATCAACCACTGGCGCGTCGGCGGCTACGTAGGCGTTAGGATCGAAGTTATACGAATTTCCGTAGCGCTCATAATAGCTGCCGTATAAGCTCACCCTCAGACCAAGGTTCAGCGTGACCCGTCTGCTGACTCGCCAATCGTCCTGTACAAAAGGTTCCAGGACTTTGTAGCGGTTGTAATATTTCAGGTTTCGATTTGGTTGAGAGAAATTACTGATGTAGCCCACCAGCAAATCGGCGAAAGGGTTGCCCGTACTTGCGAAAGGCCCTCCAGAAGGGCTGAGTTCGCTGTAGGCTGTGTCGGCATTTCCGCCGAAACTCAGGCTTCCGTTGGGTTCCTCCTGGGCTGGCTCATTTTTCTGGATGGCCGCGAAGTAGGCTCCGAATTGCAGATTGTGCCGGCCTTTGATCCAGGTCAGATTGTCGTGGTAGGCATAAGTGGGGTTCGAGTTAGTCCATGGCAGATAGCCTGGGTCCACTTCGAAAGCGAAATTGCCGTTACCCCCGAGACTAATCTGTGGAACCGTTCCGTTGAAGCCGTTTTCAAAGATCCCCGTCATGGTCATGCTTGCCGGACGCTGCCATGCGGTTCCCGTGTTGAAAAGACGCAAGTGATTCGATCCGTAGCTGAAGACGAACTCATTCAGCAGCTTGGGAGACATTGTGGCAGTCAGGTTCGTCACCAGGCTGACTCCGGGACCCTGCAGCGTGCCGCCGATCGCCGGCACATTCGTCGTCTGATCGGTCCAAGGAGAAATGGGAAAACTCTGCGTCCACGAATCATGGATGAAGCGGACGTTCGCCCGGAACTTGGAGTTGACGTTATCGTCGATCTTGATCATTTCTTCATGCCAACTGATGGGCGCAGGAAACGTACCCACGAAAGTATGTCCATCGTTCGGAAAGGGAACATTTGCCATCAACGGGTTGGTGTTGGCAGGAGACATGAGACTGGAAGGGATTGTGTTGTTGGGAAAACCCAAATAGTAGTTGGCATTGTTAATGTCCTGACCCGGCGAAGTGTATGCCGGACAATTAGGGCTGACCACTTCCATGCCCTTTTCGGTGATTACAGGAACAACGCCTGTTCTGACAAACGGCGTGCCGACAGCCGGGCAATCCTCGTTGAAGTTTCCGGAGCGCTCCGCGGCATCAGGGAGATACAAGGTTTGGTTGTTGTACACGTACGGGACATTTTCCCGTCGAAATTCTTGCGACCAGAAGAAGAACAGTTTGTCCTTCTTGATCGGTCCGCCCAGGATGTATCCAAAATCGTTCTTGTTGTAGTAGGTTTTCGCTTGTCCGGGCAGGTCGAAGTAGTTGTGAGCATTGAAGGCGGCGTTACGGATGAACTCGAAGGCGTCGCCATGAAACTGATTGGTGCCTGATTTAGTGACGGCCTGAATGGTGCCGGAGCCGTTGCGTCCATACTGCGCGCCGTAGGTCGAAGTAAGCACGCGAACTTCCTCGAGCGCGTCGATATTGGGGTAAACGTTGATATTGGCATTGCTGCCCGTATCCAGCACCTCGCCACCGTCAATTTCCCAATTATTGAACTCAGTGCGGCCGCCGTTCACGGCATAAGACACACTGCCTTGCGGTCCAACGGTTCCTTCATCCTGTCCTGTCTGGTCGCTGACCCCTGGGACGAGTTTGATAAGCGTGGTGAAATCGCGCCCGTTCAACTCCAGTTGGCTGATTTGTTCTCCCGTAATCGTCCCGGCGAGTTCAGAGGATTGAGTCTCGACCTTGCCGACCGAGCTTCCTTCGACCACAATCTCGCTGGTTACTCCGCCGACGACGAGTTTCGTGTCGACCCTTACCTTCTCGCCGACCCGGAGAATGACCCGCTTCGCTTCAAACTTCTTGAAGCCGGGTGCTGTGATGGTGACGTTGTACGAGGCGGCGCCGAGACCAGCAACCAAATATTCGCCGTCGGAGTTGGAGGTAGTGTCTCGCTTGAAGCCCGTGGCCGGATCGCTTACCGAAATCACTGCCCCGGAGACCACCGCGCCGCTGTTATCGAGGACCGTCCCGGTGATGGACCCAGAAGACTGCGCGAAGAGAGGGAGCGCAGCGAGGAAAATGCACGACAAAGTGCATACCGTCCCGGATTTTAGAGTCATGCTCCGCCGCGAACGCAGGATCATAGAGAATCGATGTAAATTGACCGTCCATCGTGGGTTAAACGGGGCTTCGGTGTCAAGACAAAGTTCCCATGGGCCCGTTACGTGGTCGTAGACGCCCTTCGATGACTCAAGGCTGTCTGCTGGGAACGTGCTACTGCTTTGGAGGAATATGCTACGCTACTCGCTGATTCCCGGACGGAGAGGTGCCGGATCGGAAACCTGAGCCGCATCCCTGCTGGGATCCGCCGATGTGACACGGGGCGCCGCTCGACATCAACACCCATCCGAGGAGATTAGAGTCGTGCCCAGCCTGACCACCTTGTTCAACGATGCTGCCGAGAACCTCCGCGGCCGGATCGTTGTTATCTACGCAATCTTGTTCGCCTTCAATATCGGTGCGTGGATTTGGGCGAGCCTCGCCTTCCACCATTACCCAGTGCTGATGGGGACAGCTCTTCTCGCCTATAGCTTTGGCCTCCGTCATGCCGTCGATGCCGATCACATAGCGGCGATCGACAACGTCACCCGGAAGCTGATGCAGGAGGGGAAACGCCCCGTTGCAGTGGGTTTCATGTTCTCGTTGGGACATTCGACAATCGTCGTTATCGGTTCGGCGGCCATTGCAGGAGCGGCGCTGGCGCTTCAGCACCGTCTCGATGCAGTCAGGAACGTCGCGGGAGTTGTCGGCACGCTGATATCCGCATTTTTTCTATTTGCCATCGCTATCGTCAATATTATCGTTCTGCGATCCATCTACCGGACCTTTGTACAGGTCCGCCGGGGCGAGCCTTATGTGGAAGAAGATTTCAATATGCTTCTCAGCGGCCGCGGCATCCTTGCCCGCTTATTCCGCCCCATGTTCCGCATGATCACGCGAAGTTGGCACATGTATCCGCTTGGCGTTTTGTTTGGCCTCGGCTTTGACACTGCAACTGAGATCGGTCTATTGGGTATTTCCGCAGCCGAAGCCGCCAAGGGCATTCCGTTTTGGTCGATCCTGGTTTTCCCCATTCTTTTTGCCGCAGGCATGTCGCTCATCGATACCACCGACAACATCCTGATGTTAGGCGCCTACGGATGGGCTTTCGTAAAGCCTGTTCGCAAGCTTTATTACAACATCACGATCACTTTTGTCTCGGTCGTCGTCGCGCTGGTCGTAGGAGGCATCGAAGCCCTTGGTTTGTGGGGCCAGCACTTCCATCTCGCAGGCTGGTTCTGGGAATCAGTGGCCAAGCTCAACGACAATTTCGGTACCCTCGGGTACTTCATCGTGGGTCTGTTCGGATTGAGCTGGATCGCGTCCATTGCTTTCTACAAATGGCGTCGATTCGACGATCTTGAACTTCAGGCCGAAAAGGAGTTGGTCACCCCCTGAGAAGCGCAGCGAAGTTAACGGGACTCGCGGGTTCGGTGGCGATGGCCTGGCCAGCTCGGGGATCAATAACATTAATAAATCCATGTATCTCGTTGACAATAAACATGTTGCGATGATTCATAAATCAGAGACCGCAGTTGCAAGGCAATGCTTTCGAGAGTCTAACCCTGCAAAAGTAGCCTCGGGGCGACTCGTTCTTAGCGTCTTGACAGCTGAGTCGGAGGGTGGCAAACTAGTACCCATCGCCCTTCCTCCCCCGAGAGAGCATCCGTCAGCTTTAATTTAGACTCCCTTCCACCTAACTCTAGGTTCGGCAACATTAGTGAAATCCAGACGTCAATCACCGGTCGAGCACGGAATCTCCGCAGTAGGGCCTTATGCCTTGCCGGCAGACGCCGGCGAGCGATTTTCTCCGCCCTCGGCGGTCCCACGCTGGCTCAAGTCAGGTGGACGGGAAAGCCAACCCATTGATCAGGTAGTACGGGCAAACGCTGCGCTCGATCTGGCGCTGGAGGAAATCGCCCGCCAGGCGCGCGTTTCCACGAGTGCGACGGGCGCCTTCATCGGTTTGTTACGCGGTGGCGGGCTGGTTTACTCTGCGTTAAGGGGAGCGAACTGTGGTCAGTTTGTCGCTTATTTGCAGCGCGATCCGCGAATGGTGGATAGTTGCATACGAACGGCTTCGACGCAGCTTTGTCGTAATTCAGATAACTGCAGTGAGCTCGATGCATCGCTTTGCCGCAGCCTGGGTGCTGTCTCTATTCTGCTTGTCCCCGTGCTGCAGGAAACGGGAGAGCAACTGGGCGTCCTCGGCATTTTCGCTCCTCAAGCCGATGCTTTCACGGCTGCCAATCTTGAGGCGATCCAGTCGCTCTCACGTCGAGTCTCTGACACGGTCGCGCAGATAGATCGACATGCATACGACACTGTAGCGTCCGTAGCCCCTGTCCCTGTTCCGGCGCAAGAGCCGAGTAAGAAACCGCGCCGCAGCCGCGTCGAGTACGTAAAAGCCAAAGTAGTCACGCTCACAGCCGGAGCACGAGGCTCGCTCGGAGCCGCTCTGATGCTAGGCGCTTTGCTTCTCGTCGGTTGGGCACTCATGAGAAGCGACGCTCGCGAGAGACGACACCCGGCTGTCCGGAATTCCGCCCCAGCCATGCCACAAGCGTCAGCTACAGCAGAAGCTTCCGCCATTCCCGCTCCTCCACTTGTTAGTCCTGTGGACACCAAAGTCGTCGTTCCCGTCCCGGCCGAGACCTCGAATCCGGCGGCAGTTCGCGGAAAGCATCGTCTGCCTGATTTGCAGGTCGAAGAGACACATGGCGGGGAGGCGCCGGGAATCGTGGTATTTGGCACAGAAACCAAGCCCATATCAACGAGGTCAATGATTTCGGATGTCACCGGTGCCTCTGCGCGCGCCTCTTCGCTATCGCCTCCCGTCACGATTCAAGAGCGAGCCGCCCTTGAGCAGGTTGTGGACCGGGTTGAGCCCAAATATCCCGAGGAAGCCAAGGCTCATCACGTGCAAGGTTCGGTGGTACTCGACGTTCTTGTTGGTGGGGATGGACGGGTCCAGAAGCTCGGTCGGGTGCAGGGAGATGTCGGGCTGATAGCGGCCGCTAGCGATGCTGTCAGGCAATGGCGATTCAAACCGTTGATTCGGAATGGACATCCCGCCAGCTTCGAAACTCACATCACCTTAATTTTTGCATTGCCATGAGACTACTGCCACATCGGCGTCACATACGAGCGCGGGGTTGCGGTGTGGCTGTGTGTTCCCTTGCCGCGGCGGTCACGGCAATTTCGCTATTTGCGTCTTCTATTCTTTTACTGGCCCAGGTTCCGTCGAGGCAGGCTTCGCAGGAGGACCTCCCCCGTTTCCGCGTCTCTGCGACAGTGACTCACCTAAAACTCTTGCTGGACGATGGCCCGCCCGCGATAGAGATTATAACGACCGCTCCGGTGACTCCGGCGATCAGCAAGCTAGCCGACCCCATGCGCCTGGTTATCGATTTGCCGAACACGAATATGTCCGTTTCTCACAAACAGGTGCCGGTCCAGGGTGAGGACATTAGCTCGATCCGTCTCGAACTGAATGCCGCAAATCCGCCGACGGTCCACGTGGAAGTCGATTTACGCAAGCCCATGGATTACACCTGGGAGTCGGCTGGAAATCGTCTGCTGGTGCGCCTGCACGCGATCGATCTCAAGTTGAAGCCCGCCTCAGCTCCGATTGCCCCCGTAGACCTTGGCAACGTCGTACCTGTTGACCGGCTGGCGTCCGGCGCTTCTATCACCGCCTCGTCCGACACAACCGTGCTGCGCTTGCGCCACGGTGGAGATTTCTTTGTCTGCCCGCGCACGACGGTCGCGGTTACGCATTCTCGCAGTGGTCCTGACATGATGCTGGCGCTCAGCACCGGCGCCCTGGAGGCGCACGTCACTCTGGACAATTCTGCGGATGAAGTGATCACCCCGGATTTCCGGATTCTGCTTCGTGGTCCGGGGAAGTTCGACTACGCGATCCGCGCCGATTCGCAAGGCAATACGTGCGTTCGGACTCTTCCCGGCAACACTTCTTCGGCAATCATTTATGAGCTTCAGGGAGACGGAAAGTTTGAATTCCAGCCGCGGGATCAGATCATCTTTCATTCAGGACGCTTAAGCCCCGAGGATACTGCTCTGCACTCGGGGTCCGAACAAGGTAGCGATACGATCCTGCCCGTAGAATGCGGCTGCCCTCCACCTGCTGCCCCGCCTCCGGTGCTTTTGGCTTCCAACGCGGATGAGAGTGGACGACCAGACCCAGAAAGAACTTCTTCCCCTGTCCTTGCAGGGCCCGCCGCGCCCTCCGAAAGCGAAGCTCCACGGGAGGCGTCGGCAGCGACCAAATTCCCTGATCCGGGAGTGGAGATGCCAAAACTGCCGGTATATCTCAAGGATCAGCCTCACGCCTCGGCCGAGGCTACCCTAACCTTTACCCCCTCCCCCTCCCAAACCTTCACCGCACCTCTACCGTTATCAAGCCGGCTCACGCCGTCTCCAATCACGGCTCTGCCACCTCCAGATCCGACGCAGGATCGAGCACCTGCACATAAGAGGAGGTTCGAAGGGGTGCGGCATTTCTTTGCAAAGATTTTCGGATAACCGAGCTCCGGCCGGTACCTGGCACCTTCCTGAGGGCTCTACAAAGGGACTCGGAACCGCTCGGGGCAACACTTTTCGGCCAAATCTATTAAGATACTAGGCGCCCCCGCGCCAGGTGCGCCATGGAGATCCCCGCTTCACCAAAAAAACTCGCAGGCCGCTACGAGGTCAGGCAGGTCCTCGGCCAGGGCGGCATGGGCCTGGTCTACCGGGCCTACGACACGGTGGTGCGCCGGGAAGTGGCCGTCAAGACCATCCTCGACATTCCTGACCCGGCTTCGCTTCAGTTGTTCTACAAAGAATGCGATGTGCTCGCCTCCATGAGCCATCCCAACATCGTCGAGATATTCGACATCGGGGAGTTCGAAGAGGACGGCAAAAAGAAACCCTACTTCGTCATGCCGCTGCTGCCCGGCACCACGCTGGAATATTTTGTCCGTAAAGCCAGCCACCGCCTCACGGTCGAGCGCATCATTGACATCATTTCCCAGACTTGCCGCGGCCTGCAGGCAGCGCACGAACGCGGTCTGGTCCACCGCGATCTGAAGCCGAGCAACATCTTCGTGATGGAAGACGACTCGGTAAAGATTATCGACTTCGGTGTTGCCCACATGGCTGACGCGCACACTACCCGGGCGCAAAGAGGCACTTTGCTGTACATGTCTCCCGAGCAGATCGAGCTGAAAACGCTGACGCCTGCCTCCGATATTTTTTCTCTCAGCGTGGTCTGCTATGGAGCCATGACCGGCCGGAACCCGTTCCAGCGCGCGCGAGCCGACGAGGTGGTCGAGGCAATTCTCCATCACATCCCGCCTCTGGCGTCGGAACTGAATTCCTCGGTAAGTCAGCCGGTTAGCCGCGTGCTGCACAAAGCGATGGCCAAGCAGTCCTGGCATCGTTTCGCGAGCGCGCGCGATTTCGGCGACACGCTCAACAAGGCCCTGCACAACGACCCGATCGAGTTTTTCGACCCGGAGCGCACTCGGCCGCGGCTGCAACGCGCCACTAAAGCGCTGGAAGAAGGAGATTTTCAGTTTGCCGGGGAAATCCTCGGTGAACTCGAGGCCGAAGGCCACATGGATGAGTCCATACGCTCGCTGCGCCAGCGGCTCGACGGCGCAGTGCGGCGCAAAACTCTTTCCCAATTGCTAGATGCCGCCCGCGCGCGATTTGAAGAAGAGGAAGACCCTCTGGCTCTGCAGAAGTTGCAGGAGGCTCTGCAAATAGAACCTGACAACGCCACCGCATTGGCGCTGAAGAGCCGGATTGAAAACCGGCGCAGCGAACGCCAGATCGACAACTGGTATCGCCTGGCCCGGCAGCATATCGATAATCACGCCTATGCGCACGCCCGCGAGGCTTTGCAGAATGTTCTCCAACTCCGTCCCCAGGAAGCTCGTGCACTGCAGTTGCTGGCGGAGGTCGATCGCCAGGAACAGGAATACAAGAAGCTCCGCCAGGAAAAGGAGCACCTCCATCGCGCCGCCATGGAAGCCTGGCAAAAGGGCGATGTAAGCAACGCCCTCGCCAAGCTGGGAGTGGTACTCGATCTAGACCGGCGCGCCCCCGATTCTGTGAAGCGCGAGAGCGGCGCCAACTACCAGAGCTTCTACAACGAGGTGCGTTCCGAACACGACGCGATGAACACCGCGTACGCCGAGGCGCGGAGAAGCCTCGCTGAGCAAAACTTCGGCAAGGCCATGGTTGCGTGTCAGGCGTATCTCACCAAATACCCGACCAATGCCATCTTCCAGGCCCTGAGGTATGACATCGAGGAGCAGCAGCGGCAGGAACTTTCTGCCTTCATCGCCTCCGTCGATCGCCGGGTAGAGGCTGAACTGGACCTGGATAAGCGCGTGAACATTCTGCGCGAGGCACTCGAGCAGCATCCCGGAGAGTCGCACTTTGAACGTGCCTTGCGCCTGGTGCAGGACAAGCGCGACTTGGTCAACTCCATCGTTGCCCGGGCACACCTTCGTGAGGAACAAGCGTCGTACAGCGATGCGTTGAACGACTGGGAGATCCTTCGCACCATTTACAACCAGTATCCAGGCTTGACCTTCGAGGTTGAGCGCCTGCAGAAGCGGCGCGATCAGCAGGCCCGGATCGAATCGAAAGCCCGTCTCGTCGAACAGGTCGACACCTGTTTGCATTCCAGCGACTATGCCCGTGCTCTGGATCTGTTGCACGGGTCAGCCGACGAATTCCCTAACGATGCGGAATTGACGGAGCTGGAGAAACTAGCTCAGGACGGCGTAAGAAGAACGGCTGAGGCTCAGCGCCTTATGACAAAAGGCCAGGAGTTGTGCGCCCAGCAGGACTCGGCTGCCGGCATCCAACTGTTGCGCCAGGCCTTTGAGCTGGATGAGAACAATTCTCTGGCGCGCGCGGTTCTGGCCAACGCCCTGGTCGAACACGCGCATTCCATCGTAGAGAGCGATTGGCGGGAAGCCGAGGGCCTGGCACGGGAAGCTCTCGACTTGAACCCCGGGCATCCCATGGCGAAGACCATTCGACTTCTGATCCTTGATCGGAAAAGAGAAACCTTCGTCGAAGAATGTGTTTCACAAGCGCGCAAACAGCAGGCCACTGCAGATCTGACCGGAGCTTTGTCCCGGATCGAAGAGGGATTATCCACTTATCCGCGCGAGCCTCGGTTGATTCAGATTCAGGAGGCCGTCCAGCGGGACCTTCAGACCCAGCGCCGCCACGCGCGCCGCCGCGAACTGGAAGAGCTGCGACGGATGGACAGTGAAATCGATGTCGCCGCGGATGCTGCGTCAAAGCAGGCTTTAGGGGAGCGAGTGCGGGCGGTGGCCGAGAAACATTCGAAGGACGGGGAAATTCTGTCGATAGCGAATGGCTTCTTGCATCGCCTGGACCTGCTCGAAGTGGCCCAACAAACTCCGCCCGAGTCCCCCGAAAGCAACAACGCAACCTTGACCTACAGTTCTCCGCCAGCCAGTGCACCTGAATCCGCATCGGCCGGGACCAACATCCCGGTATCGCCCGTTACGCCGCTTCAACCGCCGGTTACAGCTTCCGCACACAAGCAGCCTGCGCGCCCGCTCGAGCCCGCCTCTCCGTCCTTGTCCGTATCAGAGCGTCTCCACCAGTTCGGTAGTTCACTGCAGCCTTACACAACCCCCGTGTTTGGCGCAGTGCGGGTTTACAGAAAGCCTATCCTCCTTTCGGCCGCTGCAGTAATTCTGGTCGGGGTGATCTTTCTCGGGGCAATCTTCCTTTTCCGACGACATCACGAACCAGTGGTCGCCCAGCCACCCGAAACGCCGCCCGCGGTTTCTGCCCCGATAACGCCGCCACCGGAACCGGCTCTCCCCGTGGTGAAATTGTCTTCCGACGCCAGCACGGGAAAAGTCACACTCGACGATCACTCGCCCGCGGAGTTTCAGGATGGGCAATGGGCTCTCGACAAGATCCCAACCGGACAACACAAACTGAAGATCGAGGAACCGCAGGGAGAAACATCGTTTACCTTTTCAACCGATGCCGGCGCAATTCCGGTGGTCAATGGACCCATCGTCTCCAAAGGGGTAATAGCGGTAGTTGTGAGCAGCGTGGCTGACCATCTTCGCGTGTACTGCAGCGATCCCGGAAGCAGGGTTAGTGTTGACGGCCACGCTCCTCTCGAGGTTGGGCGCGACGGTGTCGACCTTCCATCCCTGTCAGCCGGTGCTCACGAGCTGGCCGTAACCCGAGGCCCCGACGAATACAAACTCGACGTTGATGCAGGCGCAGCCCCCACGTTGGCTGCCTTCCTCGAATCCGGCCGGAATCTGGGCACCCTCGTTGTGGTTACTGGCCAGGACGACTCAAAAGTCTTTCTCAATGGAAAACTTCAGCAGCAACTCACCAAGGGTGGTCAGTTGCGCGTCCCGAATCTCGAACTCAAGGACTACGTTGTTCGAGTCTCGAAGAACGGCTTTCAGGATCTTCCTGAACAAAAGATTCGGCTTCGCAAAGGCCAGGGCAAACTCGTCTTCAACCTCCAACCCATCCCTGTTTTGGCATCACTAAACATCCAGGGAGGAGTTCCGGGAACCACGGTTCTGATCGATCAAACTTCGGCGGGCACGGTTCAGCCCGATGGAACCCTCAACATCGCGACGGTCACTCCCGGAGATCACATCGTCGAACTGCGCAACGACCGGTTCAAGCCAAAGCAGATCAGGCGACACTTCGCGGCTGGAACAGCCGTATCTCTGGGGGCAGCGGATGTGGCACTGGACGCCGCCCCGGGCGAGTTAAAGATAACTTTCACGCCTGCCGACGTTCAGGTCACCCTGACCAAGGCGGGTGAGACTCCCACTAAAGTAAGCAGCGGCAGCACGCTGAGTCTAGCTGCCGGTTCCTACGTTCTCACGGCCAAGACTCCGGACAACGTCACTCGCCTGTCGACCGTGGAAATAAATGCCGGTCAGTCGAAGAGTTTGGATTTAAATCTCGCCCCCAGCGGCATGTCTAAGTGGGAAGACCCCTCAGGCTGGAAACAGGAGAAGGGTTCATTTATTCACAAGGGTGGCGATTTTGTGATGTACAGTGTGTCTCCCACATCAGGCACGTTTGTTTTTTCGGCCATGCTCACCAAGGGTCACCGGTTGGAGTGGATGCTCAACTGCACTGACGCCAACAACTACGTCCTCTTCCAGATGGACGACAATAACTTCTACCGCACAGTAGTGCGAAACGGTCAGAAGGGGGACGAAACCAAAATCCCGCACAAGGGTGAGAAAAAGACATTCCAAACCCTTCAGATCCATGTGGGGCCCAATGAGATCGTCCACCAGATCCGGCAAGGCGACAGTTGGGTGGTTCTGGATCGCTGGACGCAGTCTGGAACGAATTTAAGTCTCGGCAGATTCGGTTTCTACATTCCCGGAAGCGACCAGGTCGCACTCTCCAGCTTCAGTCACTACGCCGATTTCAGTCCGCGGTAGCAGCGAATCGTCCTGAGAATCTTTCCTGGGGCAACCGGCGCTGTAAGAGATTGAAGCGTCCCGATTACCACGCCCTATACCTTTCCATCTGCCCGTGGCCAACGCGGTTCTGATCCAAAGACAACTTAATCGCGGCCTGGAGCCTGGCTTCGTCGCCGTCGTGGAGTCTGACGAACTTGAATGGCTGCAGACCCCAGGAGATGGGACTTAGCATTTCCGCCGCGCCCATCACCGATCCTCTGCAGGTCAGAAACATCAGCTTCACCTGGGAACCCTGCTCTACAGATTGAGACAAGCAGAGCAAGCCTCCGGTGAGAGAGATGATCTGCACTTTACCTCGCAGACGACGACCGTCGCCGCATCGCAGGACAGCAGGAGTGGTCTCTGAGAACTCCGTCCGGGGCGGGCGCGGTGACGCTTGCGGTAAGGGAAAGTACGGCATGAGGGGATGAGTAAGTGCCCTGTTTTACAAAGAATCGGAGATTACGGAACGACTGATCGCTACCCGTGCGGCTTCCGCCACCAGCAGCCGATCGGTCCGTCGCATCATTTTCCAGTCATATTCGTATGCAGTGCCGCAAACCGGGCATATCTGGTAGTACCGGCCGCTGGCGTCCATGCGAGGCCACGTGAAACGATGTGAGCAACCTTGTCCGAGAAGCCGCTTCAAAAAATTCATTCCTTCACCCCTTCATTATGCCTTCTCCACATTTCGAGCCATCGGCTGAAGAATGGCTTAGGCTGTTTGTCCAGCAGATCCCGAAGTGTGGATAAGAGAATCTTTGGCGGCTGGGACTTGGACAGAAAAGTATCCACGGCCTGCAACTTCCTCTCGGGCAGCGGTCCGTAGGCGGACAGCAACATGATCGGGACGCTCGATTTAACACGCTTCATCTTCGCGGCCACCACGTCACCATTCATTCCCGGCATCTGGTAGTCGAGGACCACCGCGTCCACCGGCTGCGAAAGGAACAGCTTCAACCCTTCGTCGCCGCCGGTCGCTTCCAGGACTTTATAGCCGTCGTTTTCAAGCAACATCTTGCGGCCTATGAGCCCATTCAAGTGGTCGTCAATGCAGAGAATTGTTGCTTTCAGCCCAGACATCACTGCTTTCACATCTCCGCTTCGGCCAGGGTTAATTATTTTGTAAGGCGCGCTTCTCTCCTTGGACGGATCAAAGTTGCCTATTGAAGTGGCGGGCAACCTCATTTGACTACGGCTGGAACGTCCATTCAAATTACGAACGTCCACTTGAAGGGCAGTTACCGGAAGAATTACGGAAGCCTAACGACTCGCGAAGAGCGCTAGTCGCCGGTTCCGATGGCTTCGCCGCGTTTCAGCGTCCGGTCAAAGAACTCGGCAGTCGCCGCGTAAGCCCGCACCCAGTCTCGCCACATTAGAAACCCGTGGATCTCATCCGGCAGGATCAGTTGTTCGAAAGGCACGTGCTGCGCCCGCAAACGCTGCGCCAGGTCTACCGTTTGGATGAAAGGGACGTTGCGGTCATCATCGCCGTGGATGAGCAGCACGGGCGACTTCCAGGTGCTGATGTAGGCATCGGGCGAGGAATCCCAGGCCAGCTTCACCGCAGCCTCGGTATCGGGCGGGCGCAGCGCCAGGTTGCCGAAGTAGGGAAGCTCCGTGAGAAAAACGCTCCAATCATGCACGCCGTGGAAATCCACCCCCGCTTTAAACAACTCCGAATCGCGGGCCAGACCCATGGCGGTCAGAAAACCGCCGTAGGAACCACCCCACAACCCAATCTTATCGCCATCCACTTCTGGAAGCGATTGCAGATACTTTCCTGCTGCCACTACGTCTTTGTATTCGGCGGCGCCGCGCCAAATGGTGTTGGGCGCCTCGCGAAAGGCGCGTCCGTACATGACGCCGAGCCGGTAGTTCACCGATAACACGGCGTATCCTCGGCTGGCCAGGTATTGATTCTCGGCGTACGCGTTGTGGTAGTAATCCATGTAGTGGAAGCCGAGCAGCATCTGGCGGATGGGCCCACCGTGCGTGAAGACGAGGCCGGGAACCTTTCCTTTAGCGTTGGGCGGAAGGAAAAGCTGGCCGTGCAGCGTGACTCCGTCGTCGCTCTTGAAAATCACCTGCTTCGGCGTCACCAGCAATGCTGAAGGAAAGTCAGACGGCAAAGCCTGCTTGGCGATCATTTCGCGGCCCTTTGCGGTCACTTCGTAAGGCATGGCTGGTGAGGTTGCTGTGGAGCCGAGGCAAAGAATGCTCTTGCCGTCGCCGGTTTGAACGGGAGACCACTCGATTGTCGCGCCGCTGGTCAGCGCCTCCTGCGGCTTGCTCCCCGCTACGGCCACGCGCCACAAGTGCCGCCGGTCCACATCGCCCTGGTCCGAAGAATACTGGTTTGAAGAATAAATGACCCAAGCCTTGTCCGCGCTAATCGTGACATCTTCAACGTCGAAATCGCCCGGCGTCAGCAACGTAGCCGCGCCCCCAGACGTAGCAATCGAGTACAAGTGATTGCGCCCATCCTGCTCCGAAGCAAAAACCACTCGTCCATCGGCAGCAAAGTTGAGTGAGCCATCTTCGGTGAGCCGGGGCAGCGAATCCTCGGGCTTTCCGCCACTTCGCCACAACAAGCGGCCGGTGCCGGTGGTGGCGTCGGCAATCCACAGAGCCCAAGGCTCAGGTCGCACTGGAATCAGGGGCAGCTTCTCCTCGTCTCCGGCGGTGCGCTCAAAGACGATCCACTTGCCGTCAGGCGACCAGCGCGGCATGGAATCCTTATCTACGCTCGGGGCCAGGTAACGGATGGAGCCGCCATCAAAGTCATAGATGGCAACGAAGCTATGACCGTCGCGCTCGCTGACGAAGGCGATATGTTTTCCGTCGGGCGACCATTTGGGCTGATCCGCCGCTCCGCGCACTGTAGCCAGCTCTTTAGCTTGCTCTTTTCCATCAATACTGGAGAGCCACAACTTCTTTTTCGCGGACCAGACCGCCCACTTGCCGTCAGGCGAAATCTCTACGTCTTCGCAGCCCTCCTCCGGGCAACCCATGTCGCCCAACAGACGAGGCACTGCAGCTTTGTTTTTGGCATCCACATCCAGCGCGAAGACCTGTTGCTTGGCTCCCTTGGTCCAGCTTTCAGGATTGGCGCTCTCCTGCGCCCCGTTCAACTCGCTGCCCAGCACAAACACCGCGAGCCTGCCGTCGGGTGTGAGTCGCAGGCTGGCGATGGGCTGGCCGTCGTCTGCGGTGTAATGAGTCACCGGGCGCGCGGTCTGAACGAAGTCAGGGCCGTCGGCCACCCACACGTTGCGCACTCCTTTGGCATCGAAAACCCACGCCACACGGCTGCCCTGCGTGGCCGCCACAAGGTTAGTGGGGAAAGGCGAGCTCATGACCTGCTCAAGACTGAACGGAGACTGCGCCCATGCGGCCGCAGTACTCAAGATCAGAGTAAGCAAGATCAAACCGGGGAAGACGAAGGCGATGTGGAAGCGACGATTGACAAGCGGCATAGGCCGCTAGAGTAAGCGAAAACTGGCCGACTTGCCAATAGGACGGCGTGCTCAAATCCGGTCCGGGACGCCGACCTTGCCTTCTAAGTCCTGTGGAAGAAGTCCACGGCAGAGTGCCGCTCCTCCAGCAATTCCCGCGTCAGCGCCGTAGTGGGCGGTCACGAGCGGGATTTCCTGGCAATGCGAATTGACGCACCAGGCGGGCAACCGATCGCATATTTCTCCAAAGAATGGTTGCAGCATGGGGGCTGCGCCACCGCCAATAATCATTACATCGGGCTCGAGCAGGTCCACAATATTTCCCAGCCATACGGCGAGAAACATCGCGGTTTCCTGTAGAACCTCTTTGGCCAGTAAATCGCCGGCAAGATAAGCCCGACCCACCATCTCACTGGTGATGTGGTCAACGCGGCCTCCGGCCAGTTCGAGGATCGACGAGCTGCGCCCGGCAACAATTTTTTCGGAGGCGCGTCGCGCAATCGAGGGCCCGGAAGCATGGGCTTCGATGCAGCCGAGTTTGCCGCATCCGCAGCGCGGGCCGCGATAGTCGATGGTCATGTGGCCGCCCTCAGCCGCGGCGCCTGTGCGGCCGTGATAGATGCGGCGATCGAACACAATGCCAGTTCCGATCCCAGTGCCGATAGTGGCGCAGAACACGTTCCGATAACCGCGCCCCGCGCCCCACAAAGCTTCCGCCAGGGCAGCGGCGTTGCCGTCATTATCGACTCGAACCGGCAGGCTATAGGATTTCGATATCAAATCGGCCAGGGGAAAGTTGCGCCAGCCAGGGAGATTCGGAGGATTGATGACGACGCCGGTGCGCGGGTCGAGCGGACCGGGAGCACAGATTCCAATGCCGGCAATTAAATCCTGCATCTCTGGCTTAACCTTGGTCGCGGCGCGGACCGAGTCGATCGCAGCAGTCACGGCAGCCAAACCTGCAGCTGCGTCCGTTGCCACCATCGGGGTTCGCGTCTGGTAGGAGATTTCGCCGATGGAGTCTACCAGGCCAGCTGCCACTTTCGTGCCGCCGACGTCCACACCGATGAAGCATGCGTCAGAGACTTGCATCATGTAATTCGCCCAGGGCCTGGTACGCTCCGCGTAGCATTCGGCTGTTCGGTTTAGAAAGACACGCAGCGACGAATAAGACTATACAGAACTAAAGGAAGCCAATCCACGTACACATCTATTAGGAGATCCGGAAGAGCCTTGCAGTTGCCGAGAGGGAGGGCCTCTCGGCTAACGCTTTCGCCTCAGCCCGGTCCAATACACAGGGGGACATTGAAGCCGTGAATATCCGGGAGGTGTTGCGGCAGACGGCGGCGTCCATGGCAGCTCACAAGCTGCGGACCTTCCTGACAATGTTCGGGATCATCTGGGGTATCACGTCAGTCATTTTGCTGGTCGGTCTTGGAAAGGGATTCAGCCGCGATCAGAAAGAGCGACTGAAGACCATCGGCGTCGATCTGGCCATAATCTGGGGTGGACGAACCAGTGCCCAAGCGGGAGGATACGCCGCAGGACGCCCCGTGCGCCTCTCGATCAACGATGCGTTCCTGATCAAGAAGGAGGCCTATCTGATCAAGACCGTGAGCCCGGAATTGAGGCGCAACGTGTCGGAAGTAAGCGCCTACAACGCCGCATCCCGCCCCGTACGCGGCGTATGGTCAGACTACCAGCGCTTCCGCTCGCTCAAGGTGCAGGAAGGCCGGTTGATGACCGAGGACGACGACAAGGATGGCCGACGCGTGGTTGTCCTCGGCGTGGAGTCCCGCGACCAGTTGTTTCCCGGGAAACCTGCCATCGGGGAGATCCTGATGATGAATGACTCGCCCTATACCGTCATCGGAGTGCTCGAGAAAAAAAAGCAGAATGGCAGTTATGGGAGTGGACCTGACAACACGCAGCTCTTTGTTCCTTACGCTGCCATGGCCCGTGATTTCCCTCCTTCGGAGCGGCCTGGCGTCTTCAAAGGATGGATCAACAATCTAGTGGTTGAAGTGGCCGATCCGGAGCATCACGAAGAGGCAATGCAGCAGCTCTACCAGATTCTCGGACGCGAGCACCATTTCGATGCCAGCGACAAGGATGCGCTCTTTATCTGGGACACTTTGGAAGGCTCGAAACTAATGGAGCGCATCTTCGACATCATGACCATTTTTTTCGGCGCGGTAGCTCTGATGACGCTCACTCTGGGTGGCATCGGGGTGATGAACATCATGCTGGTTATGGTCACCGAGCGCACGCGCGAAATTGGTGTCCGAAAATCTTTGGGGGCGACGGCCGATGACATCCGGAACCAGTTTTTCGCCGAATCCGCCGCGCTCATGATGGTTAGCGGAGCCGTCGGTCTCGGCATCGGCGTCGGGACCTGCCTGGCCATGAACCAGCTGCCGTTGCCGGATTTCGTTCCGCATCCCGTGATTTCTCCGCTGGCGATTGTCGCCTCTCTGTTGACGCTGGGATTGATTACCGTCGGCGCTGGCATGTATCCCGCGCAGCGCGCCGCAGCGCTTAGTCCGATCGAGTGTTTGCGTCAGGAATAGCCAAATGCAGATAAAAGAATTGATCCTGCAAAGCTGGGATGCTCTGACCCGCAACCGTCTTCGTTCTATCCTGACCATGATGGGCATCGTGTGGGGATTGACGACGGTCGTTCTGCTGCTGGGATATGGCGAAAGCGTAAGCCAGGGTGTGCTCAATGCCTTCATCGGCATCGGCAACAGCGTCATCATGGTTTGGGAGGGGCAGACCAGTATGCAGGCCGGCGGCGAGCGCGCCGGCAAGCGCGTTCACTTCAAGTATGAAGACGTCCAGGCCATCCGCGATGAAGCTCCACTGGTTCGTCTGGTAAGTGCGGAATGGGACGATCCCTTCGCTTACAAATATGGCGACAAAGTGATCTCTGTTCAGACGAAAGCGGTGCAATATCCCTATCGCGAAATGCGCAAGCTGAATATCGCGGAAGGCCGTTACTTCGAGGAGAGCGATTTCAGCGAACACCGTCACGTTCTAATCTTTGGACCCCACGCAGCTCAGAAAGTATTCGGCGGTCGCGATCCTGTCGGCGATCACGTGACCATCAACGGGGAAACCTGGGATGTGATCGGATTGCTCAAGCTTAAGATACAGGACTCGTCCAACAACGGTCCGGACAACGAGAACGTGTTCATGCCCTTTGAGAGCATGCGCGATATCAACGACGAGCGCGATCCCCATATGATTGTGTTTCAGCCAGTCATGCCGCTGCTGCACAAAGCAGCGCTGGCGCAGGTACGGGAAGTGCTCGCTCGGCGTCACAATTTCAATCCCAAGGATGACAAGTCCTCTCCTGAGTGGGATACCGTGGATGACGTCAAGGAATTTGAACAGTTTGGCATCGCCCTTCGACTTATTCTGGGGTTCATCGGGGCGCTGACGCTGGGCGTCGGCGGCGTGGGCGTGATGAATATCATGCTGGTGAGCGTTACCGAGCGCACGAAAGAAGTGGGTTTGCGCAAGGCGCTGGGAGCCCGCAATCGCGACATCGCGCTGCAGTTCCTGGTGGAGGCGCTGGTGCTCACCTTCGTTGCCGGTGCGGTCGGAATGCTGGTCTCTATAGTGTTGGCGCATACGATCCCGCCCATGCCGCTCTATTCAGAGATGTATAAAACGGCCAATCATGAAGGCGACATCTTCTTGAAGACAAGCTTCAGCGTGATGCTGACGGCATTCCTGATTCTTGCATTCGTCGGCGTGGTGGCCGGTATGTGGCCTGCGCTAAAGGCCGCCCGCATGGAGCCGGTGGAGGCTCTCAGGTACGAGTAAGCCGAAGGCAATCCCCGCTGCTATCGTCAGATTCTGACTCAAGCAAGGATTGAGTTGTATGATTCAGGCATCGTTATGCCGCGTCACTCTCCAGCTTCCGGCCTCCGCGCCGAATTCCGCGTCGGCCTCCGAGCCAAAGACCAGGAACTGATTCAGATCGTGGATTCCGCGTTAGCCGAGGCGGCGCGCCGCAGCGGCGAGTGGCTGGTCTGCCGGCCAGGGTGTACGCAGTGCTGCATCGGAGCGTTTCCCATCAATCAGCTCGACGCTGTGCGATTGCGGCAAGGCCTTGCTGATCTTGCGTCCGGCGCACCCGAGCGAGCTGGCCGCATACGCGAACGGGCGCGCGAAGCAGTTGCCCGTTTGTCACCAGACTTTCCAGGCGATCCCGTGACCGGACTGCTCGACGAGGGAGACGAAGCGGCCGAGCGCTTTGCAGATTTTGCGAACGACGAACCGTGCCCTGCTCTCGACCCAGAAACCGGGCTTTGTGAGCTCTACGAATCGCGCCCTATGACCTGTCGGGTTTTCGGACCGCCGGTCCGGTCCGAAGATGGCTTGGGAGTTTGCGAACTCTGCTACCAGGGCGCTTCGGACGAAGAGATCGCGGCGTGCGAAATGAAACCTGACCCTGACGATCTGGAATCTGCCTTGCTGAAAACCCTCGAAGAAAGCACAAAACCTGGCGGAGACACCATCATCGCCTTCTGTCTGGCCTGAAAAACAAATTGATTTCGTGATGAAGGAATCGACCGAGACAAACGAAGCAGCATCAGCGGCCAAAGCCCGATTTACCAGGCATCCGCGACGGCACTTCGGCTTCGCTCAGGGCAAGCTCTTGAAGGCATGCCCTTCCCAACCCATTCCACGCCAGGGCTCATCGTTCCTCTCTCATTGTTTTGCAGGCGTCGCCTTGCAAACCAGCGTGGTGTGCCCCGTTTTTGAATCGATCACGGTGTTCGCGGGCTGGCAGCTGCAGGTCACCGTGTTGTCATTCTCCTGCTTGAGCACCACACAGTGTTCGATGCGTTCGGCGGAGGGTGGAGGCAGCTGGCTCCTTATGGGAGGCGGAGGCGGGGCCGCAGCGACCGGCGTCTTCTTCGCCGCACAGCCGACGAGAAGCAGGCAGAATACCAGCCCAGCTTTCCTCATGCCGCTTTCCCCATGCCTTCTGTTTTCGCTCGCTCGCGCCCGCTTGTCGATGGCAATCTTGGTTACACGCCCTGCGGCGGACACCATTGCGCCTTGGAATCCAGCTGAGGGGCGGGTAAAAAAGGGGCGGCGTGCCAACCCCGGTTAACCACCTTCAGGGACGCAGCGTCAGCAGACGGCGGGAACGGGAGGCCTGAAGCGTAGGAGTTAGAAAGGGCCGGTGCTTGTGAGCTTCCTTTGCACATCACAAACGTCACGTATACCTTGTTCCAATGTCCTGATGTCTTCCTCAAGAGCGTGTGACAAATGTTTGAGTCCGTCCAGCATCTCGATGATGCCTTTATCAACGGTCTCGCTTTTGCCCTTCTCAAAGTGATTTCTTGCTTCGCTATAGCTCATTTAGATTGCTCTCTCACATTTAATCTTGTTTTTGTTCCATGCAGAATCGCTCACTTCGTCTTCGGGTTATCGTTGCCGCAACCTGCGCGGATTTCATTCTTGTCAACTGCCCGCACTTCATCGATGTCAACGTCCACATTCACGTCTTCGTAGCTCACCACTGTGGAACCATGCGGAACCACGATGGCCCCATCTTCCGGCACGGTCATCCCCAGGTTCGCCAGTCCCGATAGACTCGATTCCAGCGCGTGCATCTCCCTTATGGTTTCCTTCGTCTGTCCGAGCGCTTTGGAGTAGTCCGTCATTTCCAGGTAGCTGCTGATGAGTTGCAAATGACTCGTCATTCTGTGAACCGAGCGCTTCACTGCGTTCAACATGTCCAGTTCCTCCAATTATCGGTAGGAGCCCTAAAACATACCTTTCTACATCTCACTCTAGTCGCGGAACTGCCCTGGGAACGGTCAATTATGCTCAGTCGGTAGGAACCTTCCCCACCTTGTCTTTACGTACAGTGTTGGACCTCATGCGGCGCGAGCAAGAATTAGCTGGCGTAACACCGCCATTGCACTCATTGACGTGGGGTCGGCCTTACTCTCGACGAGTGCGATCGCCTGTTTACAGCAGCTACGAGTTCCGAGTGCTAAGCACTGCAGGCCCTTCTGAGACTTTTCATGCCCCTGCTTCGTAATACGTATGAGCGGGAGGTATTGCCGATGAAACTCTCTTTGACCTTGCTTGTGGTTGTCCTCCTCGTGCTGGGCGTTCTGGCCGGATGCGCGTCCGGCCCTAACCCGTCCAAAGGAATGGCCAGCGAGCACGGTGGAGTTGCGGGCTTCTGGCTCGGCATCTGGCAAGGCTTTATTGCGCCCCTTGTGTTCGTGGTCTCGCTGTTCCGGAGAGACCTCGGTATCTACGAGGTCCACAACAACGGCGCTTGGTACAACTTCGGCTACCTGTTCGGTCTAGCCTGCTTCTTCGGCGGCAAAGGCAAGCGGGCGGCGCGGCGGGCGGTGAGGTCTGGCACCCCTCACGGAGGCGCGGGCCAATGAGTGAAATCGGCTTGTTCTCGACAGTTAGGGTCTTTGCGGCCGCGGCTCGCCGAACTCTAAGCTTGTCCGTCAGGCAGCGAGTGCATTGAGGCGCTGCTGCATTTCTTCGACCGAGACATCTTCCGTGTGCGTCGAAATCGTCCACGTGCTGCCGAAAGGATCGAGGACGCGCCCTTCTCGTGAGCCAAAAAACATATCAGTCATGGGACTTAACACTTGGGCACCAGCCTCCACGGCCTGAGCGAAAACCTTATCCGAGTCTGCGACAAAAATCTGGGCAAGCAAGGCGTGTTCCGGCCAGCCTTCCATCGATTCGCCCAAGTTCAAACAAGAATGGTTGTTGCAACGTCCCTGTTACACTCATTGACTGGATCAGGCAATTCTCAATGAGTGTAATCGCCTGTTTACGTCAGTCGCTGGGAGCATAATATTGCCGGGAGGCGGGGCATGACACGATCTGCGAAGCTGGGCATCACTAGCGTCGTTCTGCTCTTGATCGCGCTGGTGACTCCATTCCTCAACTGGCAGTTTCCCATTCCATTCATCTCCGGTGGACTGTCTGTTCTTTTTGCACTGCTAGCGGCTCAACAAGGAAGCAGGTGGTGGCTCACGGTACCGGGCGTCATACTCGTCGAGTTCTCGCTAGGTCTCTACGTTGGTTTCCACTCGTTCTGATGATGAGTGTAATCGCCTGATTTCGTCAACTGACTCCTCAACTGCAAAGAACTAAACTTGACTTATGATTCGCGAGAAGTTTGTCGATGCTGTTGTGCCGCCGCCCAGCCGGGTTCTTGACTTGATTGTGCGCGAGGAGGCTCACAAGAAATTGGTGTGGACGGCGGGGAGAGTATTGAAAGAAGCAGCCTTGTGGAAGCAGGTGGAAGAACTAGAGTACGATGAGCGCAAAATCGTCCTCAACCGGGTCACAGGGTTTCTCGAAGACTTTGCCTCGCAGGGGATTCTGCGGCGGCGAACGGAACCACAGAGCATCGGGTACGGGACGAGGTTGGATTCGACTACGCTCCTTCGTGGGAGGGGCTTTGAGTGCAATCGCCTGTTATCGCCAGTTGTACACGCACTCAACGTGAGATACGTGTCTATTCTGTCGGAATTATATCTTTCACAGACCTTTGCAAGACCATTCACCCGTGAGGCGCACTTTCGACGGCCCGTTTCTGTGCCTCTTGGGCGAACCTAAGCCCGAACCATGCCCCTCCCGAGTAAGCGATTGAATTGAGAAAAGGGACGGTGAAAAAAAGTAGTCCCAAACACCCGCCATCCCTGCAGTCAGTAGAAAACAACAGCTGAAATGCGTGGCTATACCCTTGATGTTCAGTAGACAGGACAAAGAGCAAATAAGCGACACCAACTACCCAAATGTATCGAGCGGAGCGGTTTTTTGTACGATAGTTTACAAACAATCCGAGGATTAGGCCGAAGACCCAAAAATGGGATTATAGACACCAAAGTTCGGCAAACGTCTGTGACCTCCGAGAAGTGGCTCAAGAAAAAAGGCGTCGCCCGCAATGCCTGCACACGTGCCACCCGCCATAGCCAAAAGGGCATGAGGGAGGAAACTCAGTATCTCTCCACGCATCGACCTAAACGGGGTCATGTGGGGCGTAGCCCTTCCTTTTAACTTTCTTCTTTCGTGGCTCCGGCTCGTCCCTAGTGCCGCACCACTGCAAGATGTGCCACCCACTGACAGGAAAACCGACCATAGGCTTTGCACTCCCAGATACTAGCACCCACTGGCGAAAAATCTCGATTACACTCATTGACCCCGGACCGGCCCTTTCTCAATGAGTGTAATCGCCTGTTTTCGTCAACTAAGAGCTACAATCATGTCGTAGATTGCGTATTGAGCCTCGTTGCAGGCGAGAAGCTTCAATCCAGCGAAGGACAAGGGACTCAGAGTATGGGCATCTCAATGAGCGCGTCTGTTCTAATCCTGAGCGGCGCTGGCTGGTTGGTGGTAGGGCTGTTGTTCACGTCGGCTGTAATTATGGTAAGCGTTCACCAAGATTTAAGGCTGCGAGTTTGGATAGGCGTTGTTCTTGGGTTTTTCATGGCCATCGCGTTCGGCATCTCCGCTCTGGTTACGGCCATTCGCGTGAACTTTCGGGGTGGTGCCGCGATCTGCGCTGTGGTTCTCTGCTGCGAAATTTTGCTGATCGTGCGCTGGTCGCTTCGGAGAACTTCGGGGTAGGCACATCGGATCGGATGAAGGCGGCGGACGCTTATCGCGATGACTGGCGAAAAATCCCCATTACACTCATTGACCGGACCGGCCCATTCTCAATGAGTGATAACGCCTGATTTCAACAATTAATTTAGGATCAGTGCTGATCGTTGTTGCGAAGACACAAGTCCATCGCTTGATCCCGCGAGAAAGAAGAGTCCTATCGCAAGTAGGCCAAACGAGGAACACCAGAGGAAGTATCCAACTCCAAGGTCAGACCTTACTGGTACGTAGGACACGTACCACTGACAGTTCACGACGAAAGCCGCGGCTGCGACGAGGGCTGCCGCACGCCGAAGCTTACGTGATCCCCGCCATACAATCCACGGTGAGGCGAGCACAAACAATACAGTTGCTATGGCCCCTGCCGCAGCGAGCGCGGTACCATACCAAGGATCGGCGCTCGGACTCCCGCAAGGCAGCAGCGCGCAGGTTGCACCCAAAAATACATCCCATCCCGGAATCCCGTGGTCGAGCCTGCTACCTAAGAAACCTTGGACTGCCGGAAGGAACCAAGAAGCCGCATGAAGCAACCATGCCGTCGCGATCACAAGATAACGCTTCGCCATCGTGTTGGCCTTTCAACCGACAACCTCACGCATGACAAGTCTATTACTTGCAACGGTGCTAGTCGAGTTAGTTGTTGCAAAATCCTGATTGCACTCATCGACCTCGACCAGGGGTCCGAGCCGGATTCCCAATGAGCGCAAACGCCTGTCAACCGGTCAGCGTTTCGGTGGCATTGGGTTGTGCCGACCATTCTGGATATTGCGGAGGCTGCGGCGAGTGGCCCAAGCGATGGCACCGAAGAGCGAACCGCAGAAGAGCAGCATTGCCAAGAGAAACGACCACATGGTGCCCGCTTGGTAGCTCGCGACCAGAATGACACCACCGAAGCCGAAGACGAAAAGCGCGAGGACGGCCAAGCCGAGTTTAGTTGAGGTCTTGGATGGTCCCGTTCCGAGGTTGCGCCAGAATCGCGTCTCGTTCTCTACCGTATTGGGGAATACGATATTGCGCTGTCGGGCCTCAATGTCCTGAAGCCATCGATCTTGCTTGTGATGACTACCCATACCCACGCCCGGCCTCGAAGGGATTATAGGCCGAAATTCTGAGCAAGGTCTTGGGTTTCTGCCGGACAGTTGTCGTAACATCCCGATTACGCTCATTGACCCGACGCCGGGGGTTTTGAGTGTAATCGCCTGGTTACGTCAACTGTCAGCTACAATTCCTCCGAAGGAGCAGGCTGAGGTGCGACATCTGATTCTTACGACTTGTCTTCTCCTCATCGCAGGAGTTCTAACGCCGCAGCAAGGCCCAGCACAGAATAGAGCTTCTGAACAAGTGCTCGTCTGGGCCCCGGTGAAAAAGGTCTGCGGGCGCTTGAGAACAGTCGAACGCGGCGTTTTTGTCCCGGTGCCCAATAAAGAATTGCGCTTGTACGAAGCGAAGTGGCGGAAGCCATGCTGCAAGGATTTGAAGCTTGTTGGTACCAGAATATCGTCCGCAAGTGGAGATTTTGATTTCGGAGACATCCGGTCTGGTCGGTACTGGCTGGCGGTTGAATTGGACGGTGTACAACATGGCGCACCTATAGATGTCGATGTGCGACACGATGGGGAGGGTAGTTGCGAAGCTCAAGGCCCTGACATCGAGAAGAACTCCATTAGCTGGGGGACTTCGAGGTCGATTATGTAGAACCGGGCATGTCGGACGTCTTCGGATGACTGGTGAAAAATCCCCATTACACTCATTGACCTTCCACCGGGCCTTTGCACCCAGGAGGGTCTCGCCCTCTACAGTTTCTACTACGGTAGCTTTCCCGCGAGCTCTAAACCCCCTGCAAACCCTTGAAACATAGTGTCCCGAGCCCCTCGGAAATCCACTGCCCTGTGGTTACTTGTCAGCGGCCCGGTTTCACGGTGCAATTGTC
>Ga0209169_10000196_pt1 | contig 35966 bp, 32 predicted proteins | sample HubBroMetageWRM4_FD_188346 | JGI IMG/M metagenome (GOLD analysis project Ga0209169, IMG submission 188346) | Warmed soil microbial communities from the Hubbard Brook experimental Forest, New Hampshire - Hubbard Brook CCASE Soil Metagenome WRM 4... | ecosystem: Environmental > Terrestrial > Soil...
AGGCGAAACCGGCGCACCCCGCGCTCAACGGGGGACGCGGCTTAAAGCAACGACGGAGCGGGCTTCTCTGGTCTCGTCGGCCCTCCAAAGGTCGACACCGCAGAGGCTTGTCCATCTTGCCGGCCGTGCGGAGCGGGTTCTTCCCTCTCCAAGCCAAGGCAGCATCTCGGGTGCAGAGCCCGTCGCTTTTGTCCGTGTCTCCACCGCACGGCAAGGCGCCGACCCTCACCCGCTGACGCCGGGCGAATTCGTTCGTCCAAATTTCAATGCGAGCCGTAAGGCTCATTGAACCTGGTGAGGAGAGCGCCCATGACCGCGCGCATCCGCGATTTCCTGCGTAATCGTCGCGATGACGGGCCTTGTCTCGTCGTCGATCTCGACGTCGTTCGCGACAACTATCAGACCTTCGCCAAGGCGCTGCCCGATACGCGCATGTTCTACGCCGTGAAGGCCAACCCGGCACCGGAGGTTCTGTCGCTTCTGGCCGGGCTCGGTTCGTGCTTCGACGCCGCTTCGGTGCCGGAGATCGAACTCGTGCTCGCCGCCGGCGCGACGGCAGACCGCATCTCGTACGGCAACACGATCAAGAAGGAGCGCGACATCGCGCGTGCCTACGCGCTCGGCGTTCGCCTGTTCGCGGTCGATTGCCAGGCTGAGGTCGAGAAGATCGCGCGCGCGGCGCCGGAAAGCCGCGTGTTCTGCCGTATCCTCTCGGACTGCGTCGGCGCGGAGTGGCCGCTATCGCGGAAGTTCGGCTGCGAGCCGGCCATGGCGGCCGACGTGCTCGAGCATGCCCATAAGCTTGGTCTCGAAGCTTACGGCATCTCGTTCCACGTCGGCTCCCAGCAACGTAACCCGCATGCCTGGGACCGGGCGCTCGCATCCGCGGCGGCTGTATTCCGCGAATGCGGCGAGCGCGGCATGACGCTGTCGATGGTCAACTTGGGCGGCGGTTTTCCGGCCAAGTACCTCAAGAACGTGCCGACGGTGAAAACCTACGGCGCGGCGATCTTCCGCGCGCTGCGGCGCCATTTCGGCAACCGCATCCCAGAGACTATTGTCGAGCCGGGCCGCGGGTTGGTCGGCAATGCCGGTGCGATCGAGGCCGAGGTCGTGCTCGTCTCGAAGAAGAGCGAGAACGACGACGTGCGCTGGGTCTATCTCGACATCGGCAAATTCGGCGGCCTTGCCGAAACCATGGACGAGTCGATCCGCTATCCCATCCGAACTTCGCGCGATGGCGAGCTCGGCCCATGCGTGCTTGCAGGACCGACCTGCGATTCGGCCGACGTGCTCTACGAAAAGGTGCCGTACCCGCTGCCGGTAAGCCTTGAGATCGGCGACAAAGTGCTGATCGAAGGGACCGGTGCCTACACGGCGACCTATTCGTCTGTCGCTTTCAACGGCTTCGCGCCGCTGAAGACCTTCCATATTTAGGTTGCCGCATCCGATTGTGACGGGAGCCGGCGTAACGCCGGCTCCCACTACCAACCTTTTGCAAACTGGCGACGCCGATAAACGCGAATGGAGTGGGCCGTGGTGACTATTCGCAACGAAACGCATCGCGATGTCGAAGCGCGCGAGCAATTGCTCGACTGCGTCTGGGGACCGTCTCGGTTTGAAAAGACCGCGGAGCGACTGCGCGAAGACCGCAGCCCTGCTGCGGGACTATCGCTGATCGCCGAACAAGACGGAAAGGTCGTCGGCACGGTGCGACTCTGGCATGTCTGCGCCGGGCCAGGACGGCCAGCCTTGCTCCTTGGTCCGCTGGCCGTCGATGAGGATTGCCGCAACCGCGGCATCGGCAGCCGGTTGATGCGGCGCGCTATCGGCATCGCGGGCCGGCGTGGCCACGATGCCCTCCTCCTTGTCGGCGATGCGGCCTATTACCAGCGCTTCGGCTTTTCCGCGGCAAAGACCGGCGCGCTCCAGTTACCGGGACCGTTCGAGCGGCCACGTCTGCTCGGCTGCGAACTGAAAGCCGGCAGTCTCGCCGGCACACGCGGATTGATCAGCGCGACCGGCCGTTCGGTACGAAAGCCCCCCTTCAATATGCTCGTCGCAGGGTTGGCCGGCATCCAGGCCGCACGGCACGCGGCTTAAACACCTTTACGAATCGCGGAAGGAACGACGAATATGAACGCCATGACCAAAGCAACCACCGCTTGGCCGCTGCATGCGCGCTTCGACGGGCCGATCGTAATGCTCGGCTTCGGTTCGATCGGTAGAGGCACTCTGCCCCTGATCGAGCGCCACATTGGCTTTGACCGGGCGAAATTCGTTGTCATCGCGCCGGACGATGACGATCGGCGTCTGCTCGACGACCGCAAGCTGCGTTTCATCCACGCCGCCATCACCAAAGAAAACTATCGCGACGTGCTGACGCCGCTTCTGACCGCTGGACCGGGCCGCGGCATGATCGTCAATCTTTCGGTCGACACCAGCTCGGTCGACCTCATGGACTTCGCCAAGGACATCGACGCTTTTTACATCGACACCGTCATCGAGCCGTGGCCCGGACTTTACACCGACACGAAACTGTCGATCTCCGAACGATCGAATTACGCGTTGCGCGAACGGCTCCTCGAGCTGCGCCGCCGTCGTCCTGGCGGAATTACCGCGGTGAACTGCTGCGGCGCCAATCCCGGGATGGTGTCGTGGTTCGTCAAGCAGGCACTGCTCGATGTCGCGGCCGCGGTCGGTCTGCCGGCCGAGGAGCCGAAGAACCGCGAAGAATGGGCCCGGCTGATGCAGCGCGCCGGCGTCAAAGGCCTCCACATCGCCGAGCGCGACACACAGCGCGCGCGCGATCCAAAGCCGCAGGGCGTCTTCGTCAATACCTGGTCGGTCGAAGGTTTTTGTTCGGAAGGTTTACAGCCCGCCGAGGCCGGCTGGGGTACGCATGAGAAAATCATGCCGGCGAATGCGCGCCGCCATCAGTTCGGTTGCGACGCCGGCATCTACCTCACGCAGCCCGGCGCCGGGACGCGGGTCCGCTCCTGGACGCCAACGGCCAAAGCGCAGCACGCCTTCATGGTCACTCACAACGAGTCGATCTCGATCGCCGACTATTTCACGCTGCGCGAAAACGGCGCGGTGGTTTATCGGCCGACTTGCCACTACGCCTACCATCCGTGCGACGACGCGGTGCTGTCGCTCGATGAAATGGCGGGAGCCGCCTGGCAGCAGCAAGCCGACTGGGTGATTCTCGAAGAGCACGACATCGTCGACGGCATCGACGAGCTCGGCGTCCTACTCTACGGCCACGGCAAGAACGCCTATTGGTTCGGCTCCCAGCTCTCCATCGAGGAGACGCGAAAGCTTGCGCCTTATCAAAACGCGACCGGCTTGCAGGTCACCTCCGCGGTGCTGGCCGGAATCGTTTGGATGCTGGAAAATCCCGATCGCGGCATTGTCGAAGCCGACGAAATGGATTTCCGCCGCTGCCTGGAAATTCAGCGTCCGTATCTGGGGCCGGTTGTGGGCGTCTACACGGATTGGACCCCGATCGACGGCCGTGACCGGCTGTTCCCGGAAAGTCTCGACCGCGACGATCCGTGGCAGTTCAGTAACGTGCTGGTGCGCTGAAAAAAGCCGCCCGCCGGCGCGATTGATATCAATTCGTCGCGTCTTTGATTTGCCAATTCTGTCAGTTTGTGGTGGCGCGTTAACCGGCCATCAAGCCGGCAATGCGCAAGGCTATCGCCGAGGCAATCCGACTTGATTGTTAAAACGGCTGGGAGCCAATCATGTGCAAACATTGCGAGGAAGTCCGCGTTGCGTCCGCGCCGTTAGCGCGCAGAAATGTTTTGAAATTTGCCGGGGCTGCTGCGGCCACTCTTGCGCTCAGCGGCGCCGCGCTGGCAAAAGAAAGCAAGATGGCCCCACCTCCCAAGCCGCAAAATGTGCTCTCGCCCGATGAGGCGCTCGATCGGCTGATGCGGGGCAACAAGCGCTATGTGGATGGCCTGACCAAGCGTCACAATTTCGCGCACGAGCGCGAAGCCCTGACCAAAGGCCAAAATCCGTTCGCCGCCGTTCTCGGCTGTGCCGACTCACGGATCGCCGCCGAATTTTGCTTCGATACCGCGCTCGGCGACGTCTTTGTTTGTCGGGTCGCCGGCAACTTCGCCAACACTGACATCGTCGCCAGCCTTGAATATGCCGTTGCTGTCCTAAAAGCGCCGCTCATCATGGTAATGGGGCACGATTCCTGTGGCGCCGTCGACGCGACAATCAAGTCGATCAAGGACGGCACCACGCTTCCCGGACATCTGCCTGAGCTTGTTTCAGCAATTAGGCCCGCGGTCGAAGCCGTTAAGAATCAAAGCGGCGACATGCTGGCCAACGCGATCAGCAGCAACGTCAAGCTCAACGTGGACAAGCTGCAAAAGTCATCGCCAATTCTCGACGCCGCAGTGAACGGCAAGACGCTGCGCGTCGTCGGCGGTGTCTATCGGCTCGCCTCCGGAAAAGTCGACCTTATCTAAGGCCGGCGACGCGATTATTCGCGGGCAATCAGATTCTCGATGCGCCGGTCCGGGACGAGCCAGAGCACCGCGACCACCACGTAGAGCGCAATCGAGACCCAAGGCGTCACGAACGCCAGCGCAATGCCGGCGATGTAAAGCACCGGCGATATTTTGCCTTTGATGTCGCTGCCGATTGCTTTCGCCAGTATCGATTCGGCACCGTGCCGGCGGATGATCGCGAGCACCAATAGGTAATAGGCGATGGCTGGCAGCAACAAGCTTACGCCGTAGAGCGCGGTCGGCAGCGGTTGACCGAGATTCTGACCCATCCACGCGGTCGCAACCGGGATCAGCGAAAGCCAGAATAAGAGATCCAAGTTGGCCCACAGGATGAGGCCGTCGACGCGCGTCACCGTGTATAGAAGATGGTGATGATTGTTCCAGTAAATCCCGAGGTAAACAAAGCTCAGGGCATAGGTCACCAGACTCGGCCAAACGCTTTCCAGCGCGGCTAAGTCCGCGCCGTGCGGCACGTGCAATTCAAGCACCATGATGGTGATGAGAATGGCAATGACGCCGTCGCTGAAGGCGGCAACGCGATCTTTTCCCATGGCTACCCGGTTTAGGACGCGGCGGTGCGCGCTTTGACGCTATCCCACCACGGACAGACGCCGGCGGTCACCTGGTAGTTGCCGTCGATCACTTGGACCGGCCGGCGGAAGCCGTCGGCGGCGTTCTGCAAGCGCAGCTCGCGGGCCTTGGCTTGATCGGCGTCCGACAACCAGCGGCGGTCGTGGCCCCACATGCTCGGCCCTTCCTTGCGCTCATGGGCCTGCCAGGACTCGACGTCGATCAACCGTGCACCCCAGCCATACTCGACCATGAAGCCCGAAGGATTGGCCGAGTAGAACGAGGTGATGAAATCGCTGGTGTGCCGCCCGAGCGTCACCGCGACGCGATCCTCGTTCAAGGCGAGATCGTAGCCCTGGCCGACATCGTCGAATGAGAACAGCTCCATCATCAGATGATGCACGGCGTTCTTGCCGCTTTGCACGAAGGCAAGCGAATGGTGCCGCGGATTGAGATGAAGGAAGTAGGCGGTAAACGGATGCGAATAATAATCCGTCAGGCGAAAGCCTAATCCATCACGGTAGAACGTCATCATCCGCTCGATCGTTTCCGGCGTGTCGACGTTGAGAACGATGTGACCGAGCCCCAGCGGCCCGGTGCGGAAACCGGAGATCGAGCGGCCGGGCTTGAACGGCTCGGCGGCGGTCTCGGCACCGTGGAAGAGTTCGAGCCTGTTCCCAACCGGATCATTGAGCACAATCAGATCTTTGACATGGCGCTCATCGGCAAGCGCACGCGCGCCGCGTGCGACGTTAATCTCGGCGGCCTCGAGCCGCGCGGCGATGGCGTCGAGCGCCGCTGCGTCAGCGACCTCCCAGCCGAAAAAACCAATGCCCTCGCCGCCATCCGCGTCGACCACAAGCCGCTGCTTGCGGTCGTCCATGCGGAAGGCAAGCGTCGAGCGCGACCGGTCGATCCGCTGCAAGCCGAGCAGGCCCGTACCGTAGCTTGCCCAGTCGCCCAAATCCTTGGCGCGAACGCCGACATACCCCAAAGCTTGCGGAACAATGCGTTCAGGCATGACAAGCCTCTTGCGATCCTCCGCAACCTTTTACATGGATGTAAGCGGGCGCGAAACTGCGCCAAAAGGGAATTGAACGATGTTGCCGCGCGTCAAACCGCCATTCCGGGCCGATCATGTCGGCAGCCTCATCCGGCCCGACGCACTGATTCGCGCACGGGAAGCCGCGGAAAAGAACGAGATTGCCCCAGACGAACTCGCGCGCATCCAGCAGGACGCGATCCGCGCGGTCGTGCGGATGCAGGAAGAGCTAGGCTTTAAGCTCGCCACCGATGGCGAATACAATCGCACCTTTTGGCAGCGCGATTTCCTGCTGAAATTCGAAAACGTCCGGCAAGTGGCATCGAAATTGACGGTCAAATTTCACTCCGCCGCCGGGACACGGGATCACTCGCCGCCGAGCTTGCAAATCACCGGCAGACTTGCGCGGCCGGGCGCGATTTTCGTCGACGACTTCAAGTTCCTCAAGTCGGTCGCCGAGGTGACTCCGAAGATCACCATCCCCTCGCCGACCACGCTGCATTTTCGCGGCGGCCGCGAGGCCATAGATGCCAAAGCCTATCCAGATATGGAGGAATTCTACGCTGACCTCGCGCGGGTTTATCGCGAAGAGATCGCCGACCTCGCCGCGGCCGGCTGCCGCTATTTGCAAATCGACGAAGTCAACTTCGCGTATTTGTGCGATCCGACGCTGCGGGCGCAGGTCCGCAACATCGGCGAGGAACCTGACACCCTGCCGAAAACCTACGCGCGGCTTCTCAACGAGGCGATCGCCGGCCGCCCCGCCGGCATGGTTGTTTGCTTGCACCTTTGCCGCGGCAATTTCGCCGGCGCATGGGTTGCCGAGGGCGGCTACGATCCGGTCGCCGAGATTCTCTTCAACGACATCACCGTCGATGGCTATTTCCTCGAATACGATACCCCGCGCGCCGGCAGTTTTGCGCCGCTACGCTTCTTGCCGAAAGGCAAGGTTGCGGTGCTCGGTCTCCTCACCACCAAGAGCCCGCAGCTTGAAACCAAAAACGAGATCAAGCGCCGTATCGAAGAAGCCAGCCGCTATGCCGCGATCGACCAGCTTGCGCTTTCGCCGCAATGCGGCTTTTCCAGCGGCATCGGCGGTAACGCCATGACCGTTGAAGACGAAATCGCCAAGTTGCATCTTGTCGTTGATACCGCGCGCGAGGTCTGGGGTTCGGCCTGAGCTCGCGCGCTTAAAGAGGCGGACGGCCGCAAAGCCGACCAAAACTTCCCGACGACGCTGTCGCCTTCATCCCCTTATGAAGAGCTCGGAAAATCGTTGGGGTGCAGATTGACCGCGTGGTTGCGCGTCATCGAAGCCTTCGACAATGACGAAATCGGCGACCAAATGACCGTCTCTGACTTTCTTGTTAGTTTGATATTCGGGCGAGTGATAGCAAGCTAGCGCAGACGCGTAATCGGGAAACTCAATCACGACCTGCACAGAACGAGTGGAGCCTTCAGGAACCGCAAACTTCTGCGCGCGGACCAGACAATGTCCGCCGAATTTCTCGAAAATTGGTTGATTGCCGGCGACATATCGTTTGACGGGTTCTTCGTTTCTTACATCCGCCCCCACAATCCAGTAGCCCTTCGGCATCTGAGGTCTCCCTTGGCGTCGAACGCATACGCTTTCGGATAGCCCGTCATTGTAGCTGAATTAAAAGGTCTGTCGTTTCCTTCCGGCGAAGCCGCACCCCGACGTCTACGGCTCGCCGGGCCTGAACGGCTCTTCTTTTCCCGGCGGCACGCTCTGCTCGGCCATCGCGAGCTGCATCGCCACCGCTATATAGGTGCCGGCCACCGCCGTCAGGTCGACCACCTGCTGTTCACCGAGAAGGTCTTTGGCGCGAGTAAAGGTTTCATCGGAAACGGCGTGTTTGGTCGTCAGCTCGGTGACAAAGTCGTACACCGCCGCCTCTTCCGGCGGCATGTTGGCGGGCCGCTTGTTGGCCTTCAGTTCGGCGACGATGCCGGGAGCGAGCCCGGCCTTGATGGCGAGCGGCGCGTGCGCGTACCACTCAACCTGCGAACGCCACTGCCGTCCAATAATCAGAATCGCGAATTCATTGAGCTTGAGCGGCACCGAGGTTTCCCAGCGTAGATAGTGCAACAGGTCGAACATTCGCTGCCCAAACACAGGACTGCGCAGCATCGGATTGTAAGGACCGCCGAGACCGACACTCGAGATTTTCATGATCTCCTCGCCGAGCGGTTTTTGCGCGTCGGTAAGTTGCTCCATGCTCAGTTGCGGAAAGCGAGGCTCTTTGCTCATTGCGCGATGTCCTGTCGTTACCATGGCCAGCGAAGCCGCACTGAGCATCAGAGCAGCCAAAGCGGCCGCAGCCGAGCGTTTCATGGGCGTTCCTCCAAGTTCCAGCGCGTTTCCATTGCGCGGTTCGATCATATAACTATAACACCGACAACGAGATCGCGGCGAACGGCGATCCTTTCGGGAGGATGAATGAGGCTCGTTACCTTTGCGGCTTCCGGCCGCGAACGCATCGGCGCGCTGATCGACAACGATCGGCGGATCGTCGATTTTCTAGCAGCACATGATGGCGCCGGACCGGCTTTCCAAAACATGCAAGCGCTGATCGAAGGCGGCGCGGCAGCGCTCGATCGCGCACGCGAGATGGTCGCGGCGGGGCAGAAAAGCGGCCGCGGCGTCATTGATACGGCAACGGTCAAACTGCTGGCGCCGCTGCCGTTGCCGCCACAATTGCGCGACTTCCTGTGTTTCGAAAAGCACTTGATACAGGCCTTCACCCAGATACTCCGAATCCGCGCTGCCAGCGCGCCGGATCCGGAACAGGCGCTACGCGAATTGGAGAAACAAGGCGCCTTTAAGCCGCCGAAAGTCTGGTACGAGCGGCCGAGCTTTTATAAGCCGAGCCGGTTCGCGGTGTGCGGTACCGATCAGGATGTGACCTGGCCCGCCTATTCAAAGACAATCGACTACGAGCTGGAATTTGCCTGCGTCATCGGCAGGCCTGGCCGCGACATTCCGAAGGACAAAGCGCGCGCGCACATCTTCGGCTACACGATTTTCAACGATCTCTCGGCCCGCGACGAACAGACGCTGGAAATGGCGAGCAATCTCGGGCCCGGCAAAGGCAAGGATTTCGACAACTCGAATCCGATCGGCCCTTGCATCGTGACCGCCGACGAAATTCCCGATCCCTACGCGCTCGATATGATCGTGCGCGTCAACGGCGAGGAGCGCGGCCGCGGCAATTCGCGAGAGATGCACTGGAAGTACGAGGATTGCATCGCTTTCGTCTCGCGCAACGAAACCGTGCACCCGGGCGAATTGTTTTGCTCGGGCACGGTCGGTAACGGTTCGGGTCTCGAAATCGGGCGCTACGTCGAGCCCGGCGAAGTCGTCGAACTCGAAGTGGAAAAAATCGGCGTGCTGCGCAATCGCATCGTGCGCTGAAACAAAATTATCTGGAGGAAAAGACCATGGTGCAGAAAATCCGACGCTTCGTCACTGGCCACAATGCCGCCGGTAAGGCAATCGTCATGATCGACGACCACGCGCCCAACGCGACCGAGATCAAGGGCTGGCCCGGGCTCGGCGTGACCGAACTTTGGGTGACCAACGAGATGCCGGTCGATAATCACGGGGCAAAAGATCGCTCGATGCGCCCGATGCGCCACGATCCGACGCCGTCAGGCACCATCTTTCGCGTCGTTGAAATCCCACCGGAAAGCTCCAGCAGCAAGATCGATCCAGCGGCGGCTTTCGGGCATCTTGGCTCCACGAATAAGCCAAAAGCGGAAGACTCCGCCAAACATCCGACCATGCACAAGACCGACTCGATCGACTATCTGGTGGTCATCTCAGGCTCGATGCACATGCTCATGGAAGAAGGCGAGGTGGAGCTCCATACCGGCGACTGCATCGTGCAGCGCGGCACCAATCACGCCTGGGTCAATAGGAGCGGCAAACCCTGTTTGCTCGCAGCGGTACTGATCGACGCCAAATCGGCCCCGTAATCCGAGCGGCCGAACGGATGCGCGAATGAACCTGGCCGGTTGGGTCGAAAAGTGGGGACGCGCCGCGCCCGAGCAGACTGCGATCGCGCTCGGCGGCGGCACTTACGCGACTTACCGGCAATGGGCGGCGCGGTCACGCGCGATGGCCGGCAATCTGGCCGCCGCCTGCTCGCCGCAGGCTCGCGTCGCGATCGCCATGACCAACCGGCCCGAGTTTCTCGAAGCGCTGTTTGCGATTTGGCACGCCGGCCTCGTCGCGGTGCCGATGAACGCAAAGCTTCATCGCGACGAGTTCGGCTACATCGTCGGGAACACTGAAGCGTCACTCATTCTCGCCAGTCCCGATCGCGCCGAGGACGTGGCGCCGCACGGCCGCACAATCGTTACCGGCACCGGCGATTGGCGCAACCTCGCCGAAGGCGATGGCATCGACATCGTGCCGCGCGGCCGCGACGATCTCGCCTGGCTGTTTTACACCAGCGGCACGACCGGCCGCCCCAAGGGCGCGATGCTCACCTACGGCAACATGATGGAGCAGACGCTCGCCTACTTCGCCGAAATCGAACCGGTCGGATTCGGCGACGCGGTGCTACATGCCGCACCGATGTCGCACGGATCGGGATGTTACGGGCTGCCTTTCGTCGCCATGGGAGCGAAGACCGTTATTCCCGAAAGCGCCGGCTTCGACCCGGAGGAGATTGCGCATCTCCTTTCCGCGCACGGCAATGTCAGCTTTTTCGCCGCCCCAACCATGGTCAGCCGTCTCATCAACCACGGCGGCTTTGCCGCCGCCGATCATCGCGGCCTGCGCACCATCATTTACGGCGGCGCGCCCATGCATTTCGAGACGTTGCAGGCGGCGATGAATATGCTCGGACCGAAGCTCGCGCAGATCTACGGTCAAGGCGAGGTCCCGATGACCATCACCGCGTTGTCGAAGGAACTTCATGCCGATCGGACGAGGCCGCGCTGGCGCGAAATCGTGGCCTCGGTTGGACTGCCGCGCTCCAATGTCGAGGTGTGCGTCGCCGATGACGCCGATCGTCCGTTGCCTGCCGGCGAAATCGGCGAAATTCTGGTGCGCGGCGAAGTGGTGATGAAGGGTTACTGGAATAATCCGCAAGCAACCGCCGAGACGTTGCGCGCCGGCTGGTTGCATACCGGCGACATGGGCGCATTCGATGCCGAAGGCTTCCTCACGCTGAAGGATCGTTCCAAGGACATGATCATCAGTGGTGGCAGCAACATTTATCCCCGCGAGGTCGAGGAAATTTTACTGCGGCACCCGGGCGTTCTGGAAGTGTCCGTCATCGGCCGCCCGCACGCCGACTGGGGTGAGGAAGTCGTCGCCTGCGTAGTGCCTCACGCAGAGCAAAAAGTCTCGGTGGACGAGCTCGACGCCTTGTGCCTTTCCGCCATCGCGCGATTCAAACGCCCGCGGCACTATGTCTTTCTCGAAGCACTGCCAAAGAATAACTACGGCAAGGTGCTGAAAACCGAGTTGCGGAAATTGCAGGGTTAGTAACGCCGCCCGATCGTCCAGGAGGTTCGCCATGACGATCACTCAAACGACTGCCGCCGCACCGGCGGCGCACAAGCAAGGCCAGAAAGAAATAGCGGACTTGTCTGCGCGTGAGATTGCGCGCCGCATCGCCGCGCGCGAACTCTCCGCCGCCGATACTTTGGAGCACTTCATAGGCCGCCTCGAAACGGTCGACGGCAAGCTTAACGCGATCACCATTGAGCTTTTCGCGAGCGCCAGAGAGACCGCCGCCGAGGTCGACCGTGCGGTTTCGCGCGGCGAAAAACTTCCGCCGCTCGCCGGTGTGCCGGTGACGATCAAGGAATGTTTCGATCTTTCCGGCACGGCCTCGACGTTCGGACTTTCGTCGCGCCGCAACATCATTGAAAGCCAAGACGATCCCTACGTCGCCGCACTCCGCGCTGCGGGGGCCGTTCCCATGGCCAAGACCAACCTGCCCCAGTTGATGATCTTCACCGAAACCGACAATCCGGTATATGGACGGACCAATAATCCGTGGGACCTCGAAAGATCGTGCGGAGGCTCGAGCGGCGGCGAGGCTGCGGTCATTGCCGCCGGAGCATCCCCGCTCGGCCTCGGCAATGACATCGGCGGCTCGCTGCGTATTCCCGCTGCCTTCTGCGGAATTACTTCGCTTCGTCCGACCGCCGGCCGCCTGCCCGACCATTGCACGCATGGTCTGCCCGTTGGACAGACCGCCATTGTCAGCCAAGTCGGCGCCATGGCGCGATGGGTCGAAGACGTGACTTTGGGATTGCAGGTGCTCGACCACGCTCGCGATCCACTTGTCGACCCGGGGCCCGCACTTGGTGACCCCGCCAGCGTCGATCTGAGCCGCCTGCGCTTCGTCGTATTTGACGATGACGGCGAATTTCCAGCTTCACCCGCCGTCCGGCGTGCGGTGGGCGAAGCTGCGCGGATATTGGTGGCGGCTGGAGCGAAGCAGATCGGCTGGAAACCGCCGGCGCTTAATCGTGCGATCGATCTTTTGTTTGCTGCACTTTCGGCCGATCGCACGACGACATTCCGGCGGATGCTGCGCGGCAATAAGGTCGACCGGCGCGTGCGTCCGCTTTTATTGATCGGGGGCCTGCCGCTGTGGTTGCGGGGAGTTGCCGGCAGGCTGCTCGATGGGCTTGGTCAGCACCGCCTGGCCAGGAATATGCGACGCTTTGCGTCCGGTACGGTTGACGATTACTGGCGAACGGTGGAGGCGGTCTCGGCCTTTCGGCATGACTTGTTGCGGTCGCTGGACGAAGCCAAAGGCGGGCCAGCCGATGTCATATTGTGTCCCGCTTATGCGTTGCCGGCCGTGCGCCACGGCGCAACCGAACTAATGCCGATGCCGGGTGCATACGCTCCGATAGTGAATGTCAGCGGCTTCCCGGCAGGCGTCGTTCCGGTCACCAGCGTGCGGCCGGGAGAAGAAAGCGATCGGCCGCCGAGCCGCGATCTGATGGAACGAGTTGCCCGCGAAACCGAGAAAGGGAGCGCCGGTCTACCGATCGCCGTGCAGGTGATCGCGCGGCCGTGGCACGATCACGTTGCGCTCGCGGCTATGGCCGCGATTGAAACGGCGGCAAGGAACAGTCCCGATTATCCGAACCGGCCGGTGCTGTGAACGACATTCTGCCCGAAACGGCTGGGTCAAGCGCGACAATGCGCGCAACGTTTGACGCGCAGCGGTCTGCGTTCGCGCGCGAAGGCGCGCCGTCGCTGCAACAGCGGCTCAGCGACCTGGCAAAGCTCAGAGACGCGGTCGAAAAGAATGCCGGCAGGCTGGCCGCGGCGATCTCCGCCGATTTCGGCAATCGTTCACGCCACGAAACCGAAATCGGCGAACTCCTTCCCGTGCTGGCGGCGATCCGTCACACCCGCCAGCACCTTCGCGGCTGGATGCTGCCGAGGCGCGTCGCCGTGCCCTTCGAACTCTTGCCCGGCCGCGCGCGCATCCTCTCTCAACCGGTCGGCGTTGTCGGCATCATCAGCCCGTGGAATTACCCGTTTCAGCTCGCCGTCGCGCCGCTCGTTGCGGCGCTGTCTGCCGGCAACCGTGTGATGCTCAAACCGTCCGAGCTCACGCCGCGAACGGCGGATTTTTTGGCCGAACTCCTTGCCGCAATATTCGCGGCCGACCAGGTTGCCACCGTCTTGGGTGGACCCGAGACCGGGCAAGCTTTCGCGGGGCTTCCGTTCGATCACCTTTTCTATACTGGATCGACCGCCGTGGGCCGCCTCGTCATGCAGGCGGCGGCCGCGAATCTAACGCCGGTGACCCTGGAATTGGGCGGCAAATCGCCCTGCATCCTCGCCGACGACGCAAATTTGCCGGGCGCGGTCGAGAGCATCGTCTACGGCAAGCTGCTCAACAGCGGCCAGACCTGTATCGCACCGGACTACGTGCTGCTGCCGGAGCGAAGGCTCGACGAATTCGTCAAGCTCGCCACCGGCACCGTCGCGAAATTCTACCCGGCGCTTGCAGCCAATCCGGATTACAGCTCGATCATCGACGAACGGCACTATCGGCGTCTGGCGCAATACCTTGCCGACGCCAAGGCCAGCGGCGCGCGTGTTGTTGAGATCAATCCCGGACGAGAGATACTTCCGGCTGAAACGCGCAAACTGCCGCCGACCCTCATCATCGATCCGGCCGACGATCTTGCGATCATGCGCGAGGAGATTTTCGGTCCGTTATTGCCGATCAAGACCTATCGCGAGCTCGACGAGGCGATCGACTACGTCAACGGCCGCCCCCGGCCATTGGCGCTCTATTATTTCGGCGCCGAAAGAGCCAGGCGCGACGAAGTACTGCGGCGAACGCTTTCGGGCGGAACGTCCGTCAACACGACGTTATTTCATTTCGCCGTGGAAGCTCTCCCGTTTGGCGGCGTCGGCGCCTCGGGTATCGGCGCATATCACGGCGAGTTCGGTTTTCAGACCTTCTCGCACAGGAGGGCGGTGTTTCTGCAGAGCCGGTTCAACGGCGCGTGGCTGCTTTATCCGCCCTTTGGCCGCTTAACCGATTTGGTCCTGCGATTGCTCGGCCGCCGTTGAGCTTTTCGCGGCGGCGAGTTTCGCTTCTTGCCTTCTTTTGCTTCCGTCGGGCGCCGTCGCCTGTGGTGACCGTCGGCGCGCTGTTCGACCGGCTTCTCGGCGCGCGTAAGATTATAAGCGCTGTTGACCAGTGCCATATGCGAAAACGCCTGCGGAAAGTTGCCGACCAGACGTTGCGCACGCTGGTCGTATTCCTCGCTCAACAGACCGAGGTCGTTGCGCAAGGCAATAAGATTGCTGAAAAGCCGCTCCGCGTCGGCAATGCGGCCCTGCAAGATGTAGACGTCAACGAGCCAAAAGCTGCAGGCGAGAAACGCGCCTTCTTTTGGCGGAAGCCCGTCGTCGGTTTCTTCCGTGTCGTAACGCATGACGAAACCCTCGCGCAGCAAGCGGCGCTCGATTGCGGCAACGGTAGCTTTCACCCGCGGATCGGAGATCGGCAGAAAGCCGACCGTCGGAATCTGCAAGAGGCTCGCATCGAGCTGCTTCGAGCCAAAAGATTGCACGAACGTCCCCAATTTTCGGTCGAATCCCTTGGCGCACACCTCGCGATGGATTTGATCACGCACCTCGCGCCACTTATCGATCGGCCCTGCCAGGCCGAACGTTTCCGCACTCCTGATCGACCGATCAAACGCCACCCAGGCCATGACCTTGGAATAAGTGAAGTGGCGGGGCTCGCCGCGCACCTCCCAGATTCCCTCGTCCGGCTCAGTCCAGATTTGCTGCAGATGCTCGAGGAATTTCAGCTGGGCGTCCCACCCCGAGTCATCGCCGGACAGGCCGCCGCGCCGCGCCTGATAGTGGACGTCCATGACTTCGCCGAAGACGTCGAGCTGCAATTGGCTATAGGCCGCATTGCCGATTCGCACCGGCGCGGAATTCTCGTAACCGGGCAGCCAGGGCGCGGTCCACTCGGTCAACCGGCGCTCGCCGGCAATGCCATACATGATTTGCAACTGATCCGGGCTTCCGGCAACCGCGCGCAACAACCACTCGCGCCAAGCGCGCGCTTCCTCGTAGTAGCCGGCATTCATGGCGCCGAGCAGGACCAAGGTCGCGTCGCGCAGCCAGCAAAACCGATAGTCCCAGTTTCGCTCGCCGCCCAAATGCTCGGGCAGCGAGGTGGTCGGCGCGGCAACCATTCCGCCGGTGGGCATGTAGGTCAGCGCTTTGAGCGTGATCATCGAGCGGCGCACGGCATCCGACCATTGCCCGGCCGGGCGGCACTTCGCCGCCCAGTCGCGCCAGAATGCTTCTGTTTCCTGAAGCGCTCGTGTCGGATCGAACGGCACATTCAGAGGACGATGCGAAGGCAAGTAGCTCAGCACAAAAGGAATGGTATCGCCCTTGTTGATGGCGAACTCGCCGACCGTGGTCATGCCCTTGCCGCGCAAATGCACCGGGGTGCGCAGGATCACCATGTCGGGCCCGGCGATCGCGCGTATCATCCCATCCTCGAGGCGGGTCACCCAAGGCACGACGTCGCCGTAGCCGAAACGCAGAATGAGTTCGGTAGACATCGCCACCGTACCGCGGACGCCGACCACGAGCCGCACGATACTCGAGCGGTGCAGACCCGTCGGCATAAAATCAATCAGCGTCGCTGCGCCATCGGCAGTTTCGAATTGGGTTTCCAGCACTAGCGTATCGGTACGGTAGAACCTGGTGGTCTTCGCTTTGGCGCGCGGAGCAATGGACCAGCGGCCGTGCTCGGGCGAACCGAGCAGCGCGGCAAAGCAGGCCTCGGAATCAAAGCGCGGCGCGCAAAACCAATCGATCGAGCCGTCGCGGGAAACCAGCGCGGCGGTCTGGCAATCGCCGATCATGGCGTAATCTTCGATGCGCGAGGCCATGCGTCACGAGAAATCTACGACGACTTTGATATCGTCTTGCAGACGTTCGAGGGATTTCGTCCACTGCTCAACCGGCTCGCGCCGCGTGATCAGCCGCTCAAGCCAATCCTTGTCGGCCTTCGCCAGCGCGTCGCCGGCCATCTGATAATGCGCGCGATTGGCGTTGACCGTACCAAAGATCGTTTCGTTGTCGAGTACCATGTCGCGGTTGAGCAAGCCGATGTCGATATCGAAATCATGACCGGACGCAGTCACGCCGACAAGGCAGACGATGCCGCTCGCCGCGGTGGCACCGAGCACGTCGCGCACGACGGCCGGTGCGCCACTGCATTCCATGATGATGTCTGGCTTCACGTTTAACTCTCGCAGGCTCTCGGTATGATAGATCGCGCCGAGTGAGTCGAGCAGCCGGCGTTTCAGCAAATTTTCCCGATGATCGAGCACGTGAACTTCGAGTCCGCGCTGACAACCCATCAGCGCGGCGAGAAGACCGACCGGGCCCGCACCGGTCACTAGAAGTGTTTCCGGCTGCCAAGAGCGTGTCCGTTGGCCGATGCGTTCGGTATGATCCCAGGCCTTGGCGACGACGCTTGTTGGTTCGAGCAGTACGGCGGCTCCGCCGAGCGCCGGATCGACTTTGACGAGAAATTCCGGCTCGATGCGGAAATAATCGGAGCCGAAACCGTTCCGCTCTTTGATGCCGCGCTCGGTGTAGCGGCCGTTGCGGCACATGTCCCATTCGCCGATAGCGCATGCCGGACATGGGACGGGATCGGGCCGGCGCACAATGCCGACGACGACATCGCCAGCCTTGAAGCCGGAGCCCGAAGGCGCCTCTACGACCTTCCCGAGGGACTCGTGGCCGATCACCAGGCGCTGCGCGCCCGGCGGCGCCCAGCCGTACTGGCCGGATACGATTTCGCGATCTGTTCCGCAGACCCCCAGCGCCAACGTTTTCACCAGCACCGGACCGTCCGATAACGGCGGATCGGGAACATCTTCCACTTGCGCGGAATTCGCCGTACCGGGTGCAACGGTAAGAGCGCGCATATTAATTCGACCAGTACTGAAAACGGCCCTTAAGTGGCCGGCGCTTGTACGCTAACCGCGCAAGCGCTAAGCGCTAAGCGGCATAAAAGTTCCATTTTCCTAACTGCTTGCCGGCCAAGGTATTTCTGTCGGATTAACGAGAGGATACGCCTGTTATGCAAAGCATCGGACGCCGTCGCTGGGCGATTGCCGAAGGTTGGATTCCTTCGCGTAGTTCATTTTCAGATCACGCCCTGATCAGCCACGAGACGGCGTGCATTCTCAATACCGGCGACAACGCGGCGCACGTCACCATCACAGTGTTTTTCGCCGATCGCGAGCCCGTCGGCCCATTCCATGTGACTGTCGCGCCGCGCCGGACGCTCCATTTGCGTTTCAACGATCTCACGGATCCCGCTCCCATCCCGCGGGATACCGACTATTCGTCCGTGTTCGAATCCGACGTGCCGGTCATCGTTCAACACACACGGCTTGATTCACGGCACGCTGAAATCGCCTTGATGTCGACGACGGCATATTCTGAGAACTAAGATTTGCCGGCAGCTAGGCGGCCCCTTGCCGCCGCGCCGCCTTGACCTTCACCGAATGAATTTTCTCGCGCCCGGCTTCTTGCGCCGCTTCTTGCAGCGTGTGGCGAATTTCGTCGCGTTTTTCATGGATCGAGGCGATGGCAAATCCGGTCGCTACGCCGAGCCCCACCAGCGCCGCTTCCGACAGCTGGAGGCTAGCCTCAATGGTTTCCGGCACCGCATCGGTTGCGCCGAGAGCATATAAATGCCGCGCATGACCTTCGTCGCGGGCGCGCGACACAATCAGAACATCGGGGCGCATAGCGCGGACATGGGCGACAACTTCGTCGATGACGCGCGCGGTATGGATGGTGATGATGACGCCGGCGGCCGTGGCGAGACCGCAGGTCTCCAAAAAACGCGGATCGGCCGCGTCGCCATAAAACACGTCGTGACCGTCGCGACGATCGCGCGTCACAGTGGCGGCATCGACGTCGGCGACGATGTAGGAAATGCCGTGCTGGCGCAGCAACGCGCACACAACCTTTCCGACACGACCGTAACCGACAACGATGGCATGCCCCTGCCCACCTATCGGACGCGCGCTAAGTTCGGGATCGACAGCTTTGCCGGCTCGCAATCGCGATCCGATCCGTCGCGCTCCCACCGATAAAAGCGGTGTAAGCGCCATGGTCACCGACGTGACGGTGAGCACGAGGCTCGCCAGCCGCGTGTCGACCAATCCCACCGCCGCCGCCATGCCGATACCGACAAAGGCAAACTCACCGCCCGGCCCGAGCAACAAGCCGGTCTCAACGGCGACCGGCCACGATAGGCGGAACAATTTACCCAAGCCGATCAACAATACGGCTTTCAACGCAATTAGTCCGACGACGCCGCCCAACAGCAAAAGCGGCTCGCGCAGCACTTCGCGGAAATCGACATTCATTCCGACGGTGAAAAAGAAGATGCCCAGCAGCAGGCCCTTGAAAGGTCCCACCGTCGCCTCGATGGCTTTGCGATATTCCGTCTCGGCCAGCAATAAGCCGGCGATGAAGGCGCCGAGCGCCATGGATAGGCGGGCTTGTTCGGCGATCACGCCAGCACCGATGATCACGAACAATACGGCGGCAACGAACAGCTCGGTGGTGCGCGCCGTCGCCACCAAGCGGAATAACGGGCGCATAAAAAAGCGGCCGAATATCGCGATGATGACAATCGCCACCGCCGCCTGCAGCAACGCGGTTGCCAAACTCGCGAACCAGGTTTGTTGAGACTTCGTCGCCAGAATTGAAACGAAAACCAGAATCGGAACGACGGCGAGATCTTGCGCGAGCAGCACCGAAAAGCTGGCGCGACCGACGCTCGTGGTCAGGCGCTCCTGGGCGGAGAGCAGTTCAAGCACAATCGCTGTCGAGGACAGTGAAAGGCAGGCGCCCAGCAAGATGCTTTGCGAAGGATTTAGTCCGGCCGCAGCCGCCAGGCCGGCGATGACCGCGCTCGTCAGCAGGACTTGCGAGCCGCCGAGGCCAAGCACCATCCGCCGCATGGCCGACAGTCTGGCGACCGACAGTTCAAGTCCGACCGTAAACAGCAAGAAGGCCACGCCCAATGCGGCGATCCCCGCCACATTTTGGGCGTCACCAATGGTGAACCAGCCGACGAAAGGCAGCGTCTTGCCAAGCGACCCCAGGCCTTGGGGCCCCAATACCGCACCGGCACCTAGATAACCGAGCACCGGGCTGATGCCCCAGCGTCGCACCAGCGGTACCACAAATGCCGCCGTCCCAAGGACGATCAGGGCGTCCTCATAGCCAGATGGAGCGGCGATGGGGGCCACGAGCTTCTCCGTGAGGGGCCGGCCCCGGCGCCACACCCGGGGGCCGAAACGATTGAACCTCGTCCCTATATGCTGCTTTAAATGATTCGTGTCCGCCCCACGGCGCGAGGGGCATGACAGCCAGGTAAGGTATGAAGCTATTTCAGTGTCAGAACTGCGGCCAGCAGCTCTATTTCGAAAACACGCGCTGCGAACGCTGCGGGCTGGCGCTTGGTTACCTGCCGGACCGCGAGACGATTACCGCGCTCAAACAAGAACCCGCGGTTCCCGGCTCTGATGCGGTCGTTTGGCAGGCGCTCGCCGACCAAAACACCTATCGATATTGCGCCAACGCTGCCTACGATGTCTGCAATTGGCTTGTTCCGACCAAGCGCGCCGATGCCTATTGCACAGCCTGCCGCCATAATCGCATCATTCCGGACCTTTCCTTCACCAACAATCTCGAGAAATGGCGCGCGCTGGAAGTCGCCAAGCATCGGCTGTTCTACACGCTCATTCAGCTTGGCTTGCCGCTCGAAACACGCTGGGAAAATCCCGCCGGCTTGGCGTTTAAGTTTCTTGAAGATCTCGGCTCCTCGGAGTCGGCGGTCATGACGGGACATGTGGATGGCTTTATTACCATCAACATCGCCGAGGCCGACGACGCCGAGCGCGAGCGCCTCCGGCAAAAAATGGGGGAGCTCTATCGCACGCCGCTTGGTCATTTCCGCCACGAGATCGGCCATTATTACTGGGATCGGCTGGTAGCAAACTCGCCGCATGTCGAAAATTTTCGCCGCTTATTCGGAGATGAACGCCGTAATTATGACGACGCGTTGAGAAATTATTACGCAAATGGACCCGCCCCCGATTGGTCGGAGCATTTTATTTCCGCTTACGCGAGTGCGCACCCTTGGGAGGATTTCGCCGAAACCTGGGCCCACTACTTTCACATGATCGACACACTTGAAACCGCCCATTTCGCCGGCTTGGCGTTAAGCCCGCAATTGCCGCAAAGCCCCGGTGCGGTGTTCGACTTCCATCCGCGCGAAGCAAATATGGACCAATTGATCGAGGCCTGGCTGGCGCTGACATTCGCGGTCAATTCCCTCAATCGGAGCATGGGCCTGCACGACCTCTACCCATTTGTCCTCGCCCCCACCGTGGTGGCGAAACTCACCTTCGTGCAGCAGCGGATTCGAGCAGTTTCCGCACGCCCGGCCGATTTGGAAGCCCGTTCGCGGACCTTTGCGCCTCGCGAAAAGCAAAACGCGTCTTGAATTTTAACCCCTTGCCCCCTGTAATGCCGCCACGGCTAGTGCCCGATCCTGAAGTTCGCATTATTTTGCGGCACGGTCGTTTTGCGAACTTCGGAATCGAAAGGCACTAGCAAAGAATTGATAAAGTGTGGCTTTAGTTCAGAAACCCGCACGATGAGTGGTGGGGCGAGAATGGTGCGGGTTTCTGAACCGCCACACGGGGCGATGAAAGCGACTTCATGACCGATTCGACCTCTGGCGGCCCATCCGCCGGCACTGTTTCATGGGTGACGGCGACGGCAATTGTCGTTGCTGACATGGTTGGGGTCGGTGTCTTCACCAGCCTTGGATTCCAAGTCACCGACATAAAGTCCGGCTTCTCGCTGCTGCTGCTTTGGATCGTCGGCGGTCTGGTGGCGATTTGCGGGGCGTTCTGCTACGCGGAACTTTCCACCATGTTTCCGCGATCGAGCGGCGAATACAATTTCTTGCGCCGCATTTATCATCCCGCATTCGGCTTCGTCGCCGGCTGGCTGTCAGCGACGGTCGGATTCTCGGCGCCGATCGCGCTCGCCGCCATGGCTTTCGGCTCTTATTTCAACGCTGCCGCTCCCGGCTTGCCGAACCACCTCTTCGGCTTGACGGTAAACTGGCCGCTATTGCTCGGGCTTTTGATGACCTGGATCGCCTCGCTGGTTCATTTGGGCGGGGCCAAATTTGGCGGTGCCTACCACAACATCTGGACCGCGCTGAAACTCGCTTTCATCGTCGTCTTCATTTTTGCCGGCTTCGCCGTTGGCAATTTCCAGAGCGTTTCTTTCACGCCTAGCACCGCTGATTTCGGTTATATCGGCGCGGCGCCTTTCGCTATCAGCCTCGTCTTCGTCATGTACTCTTACTCGGGCTGGAACGCGGCCACCTATATCGTCGGGGAACTGCGCGAACCAAACCGCAATCTGCCCCGCGCCCTGTTCCTCGGCACCGGGCTTGTTATCGCGCTCTATGTCGCGCTCAACGCGGTGTTTTTGCTGACGACGCCGATCAACGAATTGGCCGGCCGGATCGACGTGGCGCTGATCGCCGGCACGCACGTCTTCGGTCAATTGGGCGGACGCATCGTCGGCGCCTTGATTTGTCTCGGGCTGGTTTCTTCGATCAGCGCCATGACCTGGATCGGGCCGCGTGTCACCATGACCATGGGCGAGGACATCCCTCTGCTGCGCCCGTTCTCGCGCAAGTCGAGAAACGACGCGCCGACCGTCGCCATTGTCTTTCAACTCCTGATCGCCGACCTCTTGCTCCTGACCCAAAGCTTTGAGGCGGTGCTGGATTTCATCCAATTCAGCCTCGCCTTCTGCTCGTTTTTTACTGTACTTGGGTTGATCAAGATGCGAATCACCCACCCGGAGCTGGCGCGGCCTTACCGCGCCTGGGGTTACCCGGTAACACCACTGATTTTCCTCAGCGTGACGCTGTTCATGATGTATTATCTTGTTGTCAACCGGCCTCTGCAATCTCTAGCCGGCGTCGCCATGATGTCGGTCGGGCTGGTGATCTATTTTGCCTCCCGCCTAACCTCGAATGTGCCCGCTTCGGACGTTTCACAAACTGTGGCCTAAACATGCCCGCATTCATGCCCCGGAAGTTGACGTTTATTCTTATTGCCGTCTGGCTCGCTCTGCCCGCGTCGTTGGCGCGCAGCGCCGAGCCGGTCACGGCGAACGATACGGCGCGATTTCTGGCCGGACTATCGCCGAGCGCAGGTTCACCGCTTGCGGCCCTGACCAACGACGGTCTGTGGCGGGAGCATGAGCATTATTTCGATTCTATTTTTGAACGCCAGGACGCCAAGCTTTCCAAAGTCCGTGCGTTTTCCCAGAGTCAGTTGACCGACAAGCATGACACCTTGCTGTACTTCTTCAGCGGGCCGGATTTTCTCTACGCCACCAACCTTTTTCCCAATGCTTCGACCTACGTCCTGGCCGGGTTAGAGCCGGCCGGCGACATCCCGCAATTGACGAGCCTGTCGCGTCCTGCCGTCGCGGAGACGCTGCACAATCTTGAAAATTCGTTGGGCACGATCCTGAGCTACAGCTTTTTCATTACGCAAAAAATGAAAACGCAGTTGTCGACCGGACCGGTCTACGGAACGTTGCCGGTCCTTTATGTGTTCATGGCGCGAACCGGCAAGACCATACACGAGGTCAATTTCGTCGGGCTGGATTCGGAGGGCAACGTTCAAGATCTGGGGCCGGTCGGAGACGGCCGCAAAGCGATGCAAAGCGCCAGCGCCGCCAAGGGGGTCAAGATCGTTTTTTCCGACGGCGCCGGCCCGCATCAGACCTTGTACTATTTCAGCACCAACCTCGCGGATGACGGCGTCCGGCGCAGCGGCTTCCTGGCGTTTTGCGCCAAGCTCGGACCGGCCGACGCCTTCATCAAAAGCGCGTCCTATCTCTTGCACAGCGGCGGCTTCAACACTGTGCGGAGCTTCCTGCTTCAGCACAGCGCCCTCATCCTGCAGGACGACAGCGGCATTCCGCTCGCATATTTCGATTCGAAAAAGTGGCGGCTGCAGCCTTATGGCCGGTATGTCGGCCCGCTCAGCATTTTCGGTCGTTCCTATCAGCCGGGAATGGCGGAACTCTTTAGCAGGAACGCGACGCCGATCGATTTCGGCATTGGCTATCGCTGGCAGCGCAACGAATCGAACCTGCTGCTGGCGCAGAAGACGGCCGCCGCGACCAGTGATGGTGAAATAGCGCCGACCTCACCAGTGGTGCCGGCTACGGACGGTCAACCGCGCAAGCCGCGGCGCAAACGGGTGGAAAGCGACACCACTGGGTCGCTGGGTTGCACAGGTATTCGCGGAATTTTCTCGCTTTGTTCTTCTTCGGCGACTAGGTCCAATCAATAGCCCGCCAAAATGGCGACATAGTCGTAACCGAGACTGTCTGTTCGTCGGGGCGGGGGAATAGTGCCAAAGACGGTCCGAGGGCCAGCGCCGCGGGCATATCGCAAGCCGATCACCTCGGTGGTCGCGCCGCCGGTACGTCACGCCGCGATCGACCATCACGTCATTCGGCGGCGGCCGGAATATGTCGCGCCCCGCACCGCTCAACCGCGGCCCTCATACGAGGGAAGTGGCGACCGATTTAAGTCGGTAAAATCCAAATCCGTACGGCGGCCGGCGCCCCGGCCGCGCGGCTTGCGCGAAACAATCGAGCGCAACCTTTTCCGCATTTCGGTCGGTCTGTTTGTTGGCGGCGCTGTCGGCTGGTGTCTGCTCATCTACAACGAACTGAGATCGCCAGCCCCGGCAAATCAAAGCGCGACCGGTTACGCCATCTCCGTCGCCGGGAAAGCCGATTACCAATCCGGCAAAGCGAATTCGGTGGGCAGTTCGGCCTTCGCGCGTAACGAATATCCACAAAGAGTCGCGTCCTCGAATTATGCGGGCGGCGAAAGCCCGGCCAGCATTGTCGCGAGCGAATGGGGCCGGCTTGACGCAATGCGTATCGCAGGCCGCGAGCGCAATCTCGCCAAGCCGGCAGCCAAGACCGTCAATTTGATCAAGACGACCAATATCAAGGGCCCGGTTCGCCTCGCCTCTCTCGAAGACGCGCCGCAAATCGCACCGTTACGTCCGCAGCCCCTGGCGATCCCGTCGCACATCCGCCCGAGCATCGGGGGTGCCGAGACCGCCATGGTCGACTTTGAAACGGCGCCATTTCCGTATCACGGCGCGATGCCTGGCTCGGGCCGGCCGTTCTTGAACGCAGGTGAAGCCGGCCACCGCGGTCATGCGACGTTCCGTGGCCGGGTGTTGTGGGAAGCGGAAACATTCAGCGACGACCGCGTCCTCCTGCATATCCCGCCCGGCTTCGACCCGAGCCGCCCCGCGGTGATGGTGGTCTTCTTCCATGGTCACGGCGCCGACCTTGCCCGCGATGTTCGCGATCGCCAGCAGGTGCCGGCGCAGATCACCGCCTCGGGCGTCAACGCCGTGCTGGTGGCCCCGCAATTTGCTTTCGATGCCGCCGATTCAAGCGCCGGAAAATTCTGGGAGCCGAATGGCTTCAAGCATTTCCTCGACGAAGCCGCGGTGAAACTGGCACGGCTTTACGGCGATCCACGTAAGGCCTTCACCTTCGCCAATATGCCCGTCGTGATTGTCGCCTATAGCGGCGGATTCGGTCCGACCTTGTCGGTGCTCGACCGCGGCGGCGCGAATTCGCGCATCAAAGGCATCGTGCTTCTCGACGCGCTTTATGCCGGTATCGACACCTTCGCGAATTGGGTCGCGAGTAACCGATCGACGTTTTTCGTAAGTTCGTATACGCCGCATACCGCCTATCACAACGCCGATCTCGAACGCCTGCTCAACGCGCATTCGGTGCCGTACAGTTCCGAACTGCGGCGCGGCAACCTCCCGGGCATGGTCTCGTTCCTGCCGGCCGGACCCGTCTCTCACCGTGATTTTGTCAACCACGCTTGGGCTGACTACCCGATCAAAGACATCCTGGTGAGAATGGACAGCGTCGATCGAAGGATGGAACCGGCCAGCACGACGGCGTCAATTCCGGCTCCGGCGCGGAATTAGCAATCATCCAGGCGGCTATGAGAATTTGGTAGCGGAGGAGGGATTCGAACCCCCGACACACGGATTATGATTCCGTTGCTCTAACCAACTGAGCTACTCCGCCGTCAACTTGCAAATACGTCCTATTTGCAAAAGCGCCTTTAAAGCATTTGGCCGATCTTCGCCGGCTATTCTCTATTCGCCAGCGGTCCGCCACGTCAATATGATACCGTCGCTACTTACAACTGCTCAAAGCAGCGGTGCTCCCGTTAAGCGACATAATCCCGCGAGCACGCGTTAAGGAGGGATCAGATGCCCAGGCTGCGCTACATCGAGGAAAACGAAAAGACTCCGCACACCCGCGAACTCATCGAGTCGGCGAAGCGCACCGGCGCGCCCGACCCGCGCGTCGTCAGCCTGATGACGCGCGGCAAACTCGGTACGGCCTGGGTCGAGTATTGGAACAAGCTTCTCTACCAGGGTGTGCTGCCGCACAAGCTCAAGGAGATGTGCCGCATCAAGATTTCGGTCGCGCATCAATGCGGTTACTGCTCGACGGTTCGCTCAAACGTCGCCAAGGCCGAAGGCCTCACCGAGAGCATGATCGAGGATTTGTTCGATTACGCCGGGAGCAAGCAGTTCAGCGCGCGAGAAAAGGCGGCGCTGCATTACGCCGATCTATTCAAGCAAGGCGAACACGCCATCGACAAGGACGAGGTGTATAGCGAACTCGCCAAACACTTCAGCGACGAAGAGATCATCGAACTCGGCCTGTTCTGTGCCGAAGTCGACGGCGTCGGCAAGTTTGTCAAATCGCTGAACGTCGTGAGCTGGGAGGACGCTTGCGAACTCAATCCCAAGCTCAAAACAACGCCGGCGCAAGTTGCTGCCGAGTAGGACACCGATCAGGAAACGAACTTAGCCGTAGCCGAAACGGATCAGCGAAAAATGCCCAAGCGGCGGCATCGGCCGCCGCTCGAGGACGCGAACGCCGCCGTGCCGGTCGGCCCACTGCGTCAGCCGCTGCCAGGGAAATTCCGGATGCCATCCGAGCCGCCGGGCGAGTGGCGCAAAGCAAGCTTCAAACAGCGCGCGCGGCCCGGACTCGGCGCCGAGATGATTGACCAAAACGATTTCGCCGCCCGGCTTCAGCACCCGGACAAACTCATCGAGCGTCGCTTCCGGATTCGGCACCGCGGTGATGACGTATTGCGCAACCACCACATCGAAAACGCCATCGCCAAACCCGAGCCGCTGTGCGTCCATCACCGCGAGGCCGTTGACGTTGTCGAGGCGGTGTTGCGCCGCGCGCATTTTGGCTTTGTGCAGCATCGGGGCCGATAGATCGATGCCGGTCAGGCGGTTGCGCGCCGAGTAATCAGGCAGCGACAGCCCGGTGCCAACGCCGACTTCGAGGATGTGACCGCCTATCCGTTCGGCGGCCGCGATCGACGCTTGGCGGCCCCTATCAAACACCGCGCCGAACACGAGATCGTAGACTGGCGCCCAGCGGGCATAAGCTTTGGCGACCGTGTCGTTATCAAACTTCGCCGCCATGATTAGTGAGTATGTGGGCTGTCGCCGCGCGGCGCGTCAGTTGATGGCGGCAAGATCGGCGCGGCGCACGGCGCCGACCGTCGACGCCGCCCAGGTGGAGGCAATAATGCCGCCGCCCAGCACCCGCGCCTGCCCGTCAGCGGCAGCGTAGAACACGCAAGCTTGGCCCGGCGAAACACCATCATCACTCGCGATCAACTCGACCTCGACGCCGCCGTCCGCTCCCGCGCACAGCCAGGCCGATTGCGGCGGGCGCGTCGAGCGCACCTTAACGAAAACTTCCGGGTGGCTTTCCAGCGCAGCCTCGATTGAGGCGTCGCCGAGCCAATTGACGTCGCGCAGCCGGATACGGCTGGTGCGCAAATCTTCGCGCCGCCCTACAACAACGCGGCGCGAAGGCGCATCGAGGCGGACGACGTAAAGCGGCTCGCCGGTGGAAATTCCGAGGCCGCGCCGTTGCCCGACGGTGAAGTGAATGATGCCGTCGTGCCGGCCGAGAACGCGTCCATCCAAGTCGACGATTTCGCCCGGTGCCGCGGCACCTGGCCGCATGCGCTCGATCACGTCGGCATAATGTCCACTCGGCACGAAGCAGATGTCCTGACTGTCGTGCTTTTCGGCGACCGGCAGCCCGAAACGGCGCGCCAATTCGCGGGTCTCGGCCTTGGTTTGGTCGCCGAGCGGAAAACGCAAATGTTCAAGCTGGGCTTGGGTCGTGGCGAACAGGAAATAGCTCTGGTCACGCTCGGGCTCGCGGGCCCGGAACAGCGCGCGGCCGCCGCCCGGCAATCCCCGGGACGCGACATAATGACCGGTCGCCAGCACGCTCGCGCCAAGATCGCGGGCTGTGTCGAGAAGATCGCGAAACTTGATCGATTGGTTGCACTCCAGACAGGGCACCGGCGTCTCGCCGGCGACATAACTGTCCGCGAAACGGTCGATCACGGCTTCCTTGAAGCGCTTTTCGTAGTCGAGCACGTAATGCGGAATGCCGATGCGCTCGGCAACGGCGCGGGCGTCATGGATGTCGCGGCCGGCGCAGCAGGCGCCCTTACGGTGGATCGCGGCGCCGTGATCGTAGAGTTGCAGCGTAATGCCAACGACATCGTAGCCGGCGTCGCTCAGCAGCGCCGCCGTCACCGAAGAATCGACACCCCCCGACATGGCGACAACCACGCGCGTGTCGGAAGGCTTACCCTCGATATCAAGACTGTTGCGCATGTCCCAACGGGCCGTAAATCCTGTCCAGGAAGCCACGCTCGCCCCAAAATCCCCTGCGGCGGGCTAAAGCTCCTACCAAACCTACTATAAGTGCCGATTTCGCCGTCCGCCACTTGTGCCGCACCGCGAATTCCGGCCCGGCGGGCGCCCGGCGTGCTCGCATTAGCATCAATTACTTCCGTTGCTTAGCCAAATTTTAAGCGGCCATGCGTAGGGTTCACGCTGGTGCGTGGAGTTTGTGAGAGTTTCTAATGACTGAGCCTCATCGCCCGAGGGTCAAGTATGTCATCGGGCCGGACGGTTCGCCGCTGACAATAGCCGATTTGCCGGCGCCTGGAACCAAGCGTTGGGTGATCCGCCGCAAGGCGGAAGTCGTCGCCGCGGTTCGCGGCGGCCTCCTCTCCCTCGAGGAGGCGTGCAGCCGCTACACCCTGACGGTCGAGGAATTTTTGTCCTGGCAATATTCCATCGATCAGCACGGCCTCGCCGGACTGCGCACGACGCGCATCCAGCAATATCGCCAGTAACAACTGCTTAACGGACGTTACCGCTTCGTCAACGCCGGGAACGATCACTCGGCGGCGCGGCGCGCTGCCACGATCTGGTCGGCGGTGCGCCCGGTAAGTTCGGCCATGTGATCGAACTTGAAGGTGAAGGTACCTGCGCCGGCGGTGGCCGAGCGGACCTCGACAATGAGATCGCCGATCTCCGCCTCCGGCATTTTCGCCCGCACCACGTCCCAACCTTCCCAGCCTTCACGCGTGTCGAAGCCGAGAATTTGGCCGCGCCGTCCTGACATCAACGCATTGATCTTGGCGGTCGCGTCGGTCGGACAAACAATCTCGACCAAATGGATCGGCTCGAGCAGCACCGGTTGGCACTGCGGCAGGCCTTCGACAATGCCAATGCGTCCGGCGGTGCGGAACGCCATGTCGGACGAATCGACCGTATGGTACGAGCCGTCGACCAACGCCACGTGCAGATCGACGACCGGGAAACCGAGCGGGCCGTGCTTGAGCGCGTCGATAATCCCCTCCTCCACCGAGGGAATATAGTTGCGGGGCACGACGCCGCCGGTGATCTGATCCTCGAACGAAAATCCCGAGCCGCGCGGCATTGGTTTGATGTCCAGTACGACGTCACCGTACTGACCATGCCCACCCGACTGCTTTTTGTGACGCCCGCGTTGCACGACGCCTTTGCGAATGGTTTCGCGATAACCGACGCTCGGCTGACGCCGCTCAATGGCGACGCCGTAGCGGTCGCTGAGCCGTTCGGTCGTCACCCGCAAATGCATTTCGCCCTGGCCCCACAGCACCACTTCGTGGGTTTCGGGATTGTGGGCGATGGTGATGGATGGGTCTTCCTCGGCAAGCTTGTTGAGCGCCTGCCCGAGCTTCACGTCGTCCTTACGTTCCTTGGCCGAAATGGCGATCGCGAGGACCGGCGGATAAGGCTCGACCTTGGCGATCGCGGCGTGAGCTTGTTTGCCCGAAGTCAACGTATCCCCGGTCTTGGCCTTTTCCAGCTTGGCGAAGCCGACGGTCTCGCCGGCACTTGCCGGGCCGCGCTTTTCGCTCGACTGGCCGACCAGCTTGAACACGCCGGCCACGCGGCCAACTTCGTTTTCCGGCGAAACAAACGTAACGCCATCGCCGGCTTGCCCGGCGAGCATCCGTACAATCGAGAGGCGGCCGCCATGCGTGCTGTTCTGCGTTTTGAGCACGTAGCCGATGGCGTCGGCGCCGGATTTGACGCCGAGCCGGTTTGCGGTGTCGGCGGGTCCCGGCGATTCATGCCGCAGCGCTTTCAACAGCCGCAAAACGCCGTTGGCGCGGCTCGCAGTCCCCATCAGGACCGGGCACACCAGACCGTCGCGAAGCTCACGGGTTAGATCGTCGAACACCTTGTCGCGCGGCGGCTGGATGTCCTCCAGCAACTGCTCCATGAGCTCGTCGTCGTGATCGGCAAGCGTTTCGAGCATGGAAAAGCGCGCGGTCTTTTCCCGGTCGGCGGCGTCGCCTTCGAGCGCGATGACTTCCGACGGTGCGTGTTCCTTGTAGACAAAGGCGCGCTCGAGCGCGAGGTCGACGAAGCCGCTGATGATTTCGCCGGAGAATGTCGGGATCTGCCGCAACACCAGCTTGGTGCGGGAAGCGGGCTGCAAAAGCGTAAGCACGTCGTGAACGCCGGCGTCGGCCTTGTCGATTTTGTTGAGAAAGAGAATGCGCGGGACCTTGCGGTCTTCGAGCTCGCGCAAAATGAGCTGAAGCTGCGGCACTTTCTTGTCGTCCATCTCACAGACGACGACGGCGGCGTCGATCGCCGGCAGAATCGCTCGCATGTCGTGCGCGAACTCGACCGAGCCGGGGCAATCGAGGAAGGTGTAAGCGTCACCCATGAAGCTGGCGGTGGCAGCCGTGAGCTCGACACTCATGCGGTGATGCCGGGCTTCGCTGCTGGCGTCACCGACGGTGTTGCCCGACTCTACGTTGCCCTGGCGCGCGATGACGCCGGTACGAGCGAGGATGGCTTCAAGGAGCGTGGTCTTGCCGCTTTGAAACGGCCCTACCAGCGCAATACAGCGGGGACCGGTCGCGCGCGTGGAATGGTTTCCATTTGCGGCCATGACTGCCTCCCGGCGCCGACCCGTCGTTCTACCGCGGATCGCGTCAACGCTATCGTTTCAGGGGACGGCAGGTTTGGTCAAGAGGCGCGACGTTTTCAACTGATACGTACCGCCGCGAGGTTTACTGCGCGGGATGCAACTCCAATTCGCTGATGCCGGCGCCGAGATCGAGCCCAACTTGGCCCTGGATCGACACGGGCTGCAGCGCGACGGTGTGGCGCGAGCCGCCGACCAGCACGTTGGCGCCAAGTCCCGCACCTATGGAAGCCTCAGCTGTCGGACCGCCATAGGTGCCCGCGAGCATGCGGGCGTATCGATTGCTATCGGCAAACACTGTCCAGGAGATGACCCCTCCGGTGGTGAAACCAACATCGAGACCAACGCGGGTCATCGTGCCGGTATAGGCCTCTTCCGGTTCGCCCGGCGCGCCACGGAAAATACAGTTCACGTTACGCTGCGACGCGACGATGAGGCCAACGCTGGCCGACAGCGAGCACGTCAGCTGCCCGACCTGGAGTTGCCGTGGCTGCGCCTGCGCGGACATCACCGACAAGGCCAGTGTTGCGGAAATTGCCGCCACGGCAGCCGAACTGCGAAGCATGTGAGTCTCCCCCTGCGCTGGCCCTATGCCGGCTCGAAAGAAGTGTAGGCGACATTCCGGCCGCCGTCTGCACTGTTTAGGCCGTTTCCGCCTTCGGCGGCGGTTACTTTAGATTGCCGCAAAAACGCTGGATGCGCGCACAGGCTTCTTCCAGCACCGGCGTAGCGGTCGCGTAGGAAATGCGAAATGCCGGACCCCATCCGAAAGGCGTGCCCTGGACGACCGCCACGCCCTCCGACTCGAGAAGTTCGGTGACAAAATCCTCGTCGGTCGCGAGCTTCTTACCCGTAGGAGCGACCTTGCCCATGGTGTCGCGGCACGACGGATAGACGTAGAACGCGCCCTCGGGCTTCGGACAACGAATGCCGTTCGCCTGATTGAGCATGGAGACGCAAAGGTCGCGCCGCTCCTTGAAAATCTTGTTGTGCTTATCGATGAAGTCCTGCGGGCCGTCGAGCGCTTCCACCGAGGCCCATTGCGCGATGGCCGTCGGATTTGACGTCGACTGCGATTGGATCATGGCCATGGCTTTGATCAGCGCTTGCGGTCCGCCGGCATAGCCGATGCGCCAGCCGGTCATGCAATACGCCTTCGACATGCCGTTGACCGTCAGGGTGCGCTCGTAAAGCCCGGGCTCGAGTTGCGCCGGCGAAAAGAAACGAAAGTCGTCATAGACGAGGTGCTCGTACATGTCGTCGGTCATGACGTGGACATGCGGATGCCGCAGCAGCACATCCGTAACCGCCTTGAGCTCGGCGCGCGTATAAGCGGCGCCGGTCGGGTTCGACGGCGAATTGAAAATGATCCACTTGGTCTTCGGCGTGATCGCCCGTTCGAGCGCTTCCGGCTTCATCTTGAAGCCGGATTCCATGGTGGTCGGGACCGCTACGGGCTCGCCGCCAGCAAGCAGGACCATTTCCGGATAACTCACCCAATAGGGAGCCGGAATGATCACCTCATCGCCCGGATTAATTGTCGCGACCAGCGCGTTGTAGAGCACTTGCTTGCCGCCGGTGCTGACGATGATCTGCGACGGCTGATAAGTGAGCTCGTTTTCGCGCTTGAACTTGCGGACAATCGCGGCCTTGAGCTCCGGAATGCCGTCGACCGCGGTATATTTAGCCGCCTTGCCATCGCGGATGGCCTTGATTGCCGCCTCTTTGATGTTCTCCGGAGTGTCGAAATCCGGTTCGCCGGCGCCAAGCCCGATCACGTCACGGCCGGACGCCTTCAACGCGCGCGCTTTGTCGGTCACCGCAATGGTGGCGGACGGCTTGATGCGCGAAAGACGGTCGGCGAGAAAGGCCATTGCACGCTCCTTTCCAAAGGCGTGTGCTTCCTAAAGCGCCGGGCGCAGTGAGGCAAGACCAAATGGACGTTGCGCGAAGAGACCGCTGATCAAGCCGCCTGATAGGTGGCTTGCCGGAGCGCAAGCGGCGCCGGCTCCATCATCCGCCGCAGTACTGCCGCAAACAGGGCCGCGACCGCGACAATCACGCCCACTTTGATGGCGTCGTCGAATAACGTGACCTTGAACATGATCGGGGCGAAGTAGGCCGCACAAAGCGCGACAATTTCGCCGCGCCGAAAGCCGCCGCGCAGCCCCTCGCCGATCAGCCACGCCATCGGAACCGCGAGCACCATCAAGTCGTATTCGAGCATGAACGGCGAGCAGAACGGCACGCAGGCCGCAATTGCCGCGCCTTGGGCGCGGCCCGATTGCGCGCCAGGCCGCCGCAGCAGCAGTACGCCCGCGAGCAAACAAGCGGCGATCAACGTCACGGCCGTCTGTGCTCCGTAGGCTAAGGCCAGCGACCCGCCATGCAGACGCACAGCGCCAAAAACGGTGATCCAAAATTGATGGTAGAGCGGATTTTCCGGCTCCATCCAGCTTTGGCGCGCGACACCCATATTCGTCAGGAACGCCGGCCAAATCTCCGCGCCAAAGGCGATCGTTGCCACGCCGGCCAGCACGAGGACGGTGAGACCGGCGACGGCGAAACAGCGCCACCGTCCCGCGGCCGCCAGTGCCAGCGGCACGATAATGCCAAGCTGCGGCTTATAAGAGAGGCATCCAAAACATATGCCGGCGAGCGCCGGCCGGCGGTCGAGCCAGATCGCGGCGCCGCCAAGCAGCGCCGTGCTGAGAAATCCGTTCTGACCAAAGCCGGCGTTGACCATCACTGCCGGGTAACCGAGGAACAGCGCCCAGACGGAGTTGCGTTCCGGCACGTCGCGCGGCAATAGCCCGCGCAGCATGGCGGCGTAGCCGGCAAACGTGCTCGCCAACCAGAGGCACAAAGCCGGGAAATATCCGACCAAGGCGAAAGCCGCGCAGAGAAAGAGGAAGAATGGCGGATAGAAAAACGCCAGGTAACCCCAGCCCATTGGATCGCCGGTAAGCTCGGCCTGAAGTACGAAATGCGGTCCCTTCAGATACGCGTCGCCGGCGGCCCCCTCCAAGGTCAGCTTCCCGGCAGTCCAAAAACTCACGAAGTCGCCGGAGATCTTTGAGACTCCCGGCGACGCCATCTGCCATTGCACCCACAAAATGCAGAAGCTGAGGAACGCGGCGACGGCGGCCGCTCCGGCCAAGCGCAACACGTAAATTTGAACGCGCTTTCCGCCGCGCACCGGAACGGGCGCGTGAAACGATGACAGCGCCGTGACAGGCAATGGAGGCTCGATCGCGGACATGCGGTTTTATAAGGAAATATCTTTGCCCGCATCGTGAGGGCCGAGTTCTAACAGCGACTTAACATCGCGGGTCGGCCGCAGATTGGCGTTCGGCCCAGTGGCGCGGCCAAGCTCTAGCATGCGCTTCTGTTTCTCGGGCTGCCGTTCAGCAACGGCGCGCTGTTGCGACGCAGCACGAATGGATCTTTTCTTTAGAGTCGCGTCCGACTGCAATTTTCTTCTAAAGTGCACCTGTGGATGAGCCGAGGGTAGGATCGCCACGACATCGCCGCGTTCAAGTCCTAGTTGCGAATGTGGGTTTGGCCGAGCGAGCTGGGAAACGGGAATGTTGACGCTCTATTCGATGCGGCGTTCGGGCAATAGTTACAAAGCGCGCCTGGCTTTGGCGCAGCTTCGCATTCCCTATCAGCTCGTCGAGATCGATATTCTCAAGGGCGAGAGCCACACGCCCGAATTTCTCATGAAGAATCCGAACGGCCAGGTGCCGCTATTGGAAACCGCGCCCGGCCGATTTCTCGCGGAATCCAACGCCATCTTGTGGTACCTCGCCGGCGGCACAAAACTCGCTCCCGATGACGCTTTTGAGCGCGCCGAAGCGTTGCAGTGGATGTTCTTCGAGCAGCACAGTCTGGAGCCGAATTTGGGCGCCGCTTATTTTTGGCTCACGCTCGTCAAAGGTGGACGGGAATTACAGAGCCATGCCTTCGAGGACTGGATGGAGGAAGGCCATCGCGCGCTCGGCGTGATGGAAAAGCACATCGCGCTGCACGACTTCTTCGCCGCCGACCGTTACACCGTCGCCGACATTGCGCTTTACGCCTATACGCATGTCGCGCATCTGTGCGACTTCGATCTCGCGGGCTTTCCGGCGGTACGGGCGTGGCTTGAGCGCGTCATCGATCAGCCGGACCACGTGGCGATGGACTTCATTCCTGCGGAAGCTGTCGCCGCCGAGTGATCGCCCGTTAACCGTCCGTTAACGATATCCCACCAAATCGCCTCTGTTCTTCAATGGCTGCGACCCAATCCGGCCGGATGTGCGCCGGCTTCAAGGACCAGCTTGCAACAAATGATGATTCTCAAGGAACGACGACAATGGCAGAGTTGACCGGCCAGCCCGGTTTCGCGCCGCCGAAAAAGCAACAAACCGGCTCACGGCGCCGGCAGGCGACCACGATCGAGCTTATCGCAACCGCGACGCTCACGGTGTCGCTTGTTGTTGCGGCAACAGCGGTGTCGATGGGCAACAAGCTTTTGACCCGCGGTGACATGTTGGAAAAGACAACCGTCCACGTGTCGCAACCGCGGCTTTAGGCAGCCTCTCGAAGCAACGCGACCTGCGACAGCGCGTTCGCCAACCGGTAGACTAAGCCAAACGCGCTCCGCCGGTATGCTGGCCGGCGCTGTGAGAGACTGCGGGCGGCAATGACATGAATGACCAGGCCA
>Ga0209169_10000197_pt1 | contig 35790 bp, 32 predicted proteins | sample HubBroMetageWRM4_FD_188346 | JGI IMG/M metagenome (GOLD analysis project Ga0209169, IMG submission 188346) | Warmed soil microbial communities from the Hubbard Brook experimental Forest, New Hampshire - Hubbard Brook CCASE Soil Metagenome WRM 4... | ecosystem: Environmental > Terrestrial > Soil...
AGTCCGGTAAGGCCGTCGAAATGACCGGACGCTACGACGAGATGTCGCCGCGGTCGTACGCGGACTACCTCGGTGGCACGAGCCGTCAGCGCTGGTTGCGCGAACTGCTGCGCAGCGAAATGGAGGCGCAGGGTTTCACGGTGTACGCCGAGGAGTGGTGGCATTTCGACTACAAGGACTGGAACGACTACGCCATCGGCACGGCCACCTTCACGCAGCTTTCGCCATGAGCAGCGGACCTCTCGTTGGCCTAAAGATTGTCGAGATCGCCGGAATTGGACCCGCGCCATTTTGCGCGATGATGCTCGCGGATCATGGAGCGGAGGTGATCCGGATCGTACCCCCCGGGGCCGATCGTCCAGGAAGATTCGATTTGAGCAAAGATGTGCTGGCTCGCTCACGGAAATTCATGATCGTCGACTTGAAGCAACCGGCCGGGGTCGAAGCGGTGCGCGATCTTTGCAAAGCCGCTGATGGCTTCATCGAGGGGTTTCGACCGGGCGTGATGGAGCGGCTGGGCTTGGGTCCTGACCTGCTGTTGCAGGACAATCCCAAACTGGTTTACGGCCGCATGACCGGATGGGGTCAAACCGGGCCGCGTGCTCACACCGCCGGGCACGACATCAACTACATCGCTCTATCCGGTGTTCTGGACTGCGTCGGGCGCGCGGGAGATAAACCGACGCCGCCCATGAACCTCGTCGGAGATTTCGGCGGCGGCGGAATGATGCTGGCATTCGGAATGCTGGCGGCAATTTTACACGCCCAGAAAACCGCGCAAGGGCAGGTGATCGATTGTGCGATGGTGGAAGGCTCGGCGCTGCTCGCATCGATGATCTGGGGCTTAACCGCGCAAGGCGCTTGGTCGGAGCGACGCGGCGGCAATATGCTCGACAGCGGCGCACACTTCTACGATACGTATACCTGCGCGGATGGCGGGCATATTTCAATCGGTCCCATCGAAGCGAAGTTCTATTCCGAATTTCTGAGTCGACTCGGTATTCCGGAAACCGAAGACTACGCCCGCCAGCATGACCGAACCCTCTGGCCATCGCTCAAGGAGCGGCTCGCCGCTGTGTTTGCCACCAAAACCCGGCAAGAATGGTGTGCGCTATTTGAAGGCAGCGATGCCTGCGTGGCGCCGGTGCTGTCCTTCGCCGAAGCGCCGGGGGATCCGCACAATGCCGAGCGCAAGACATTTGTGAACGCCGGCGGCGTGATGCAGCCCCGGCCGGTGCCGCGATTCTCCGCCACGCCGTCGAGCGATCCTGTGATGCCAAAAATCGCCGACGGCACCGATTCAGCAGCGCTGCTGCGGGCGGCCGGATATAGCGAGGCGAAAATCGAGTTACTGCGTGCGAGCGGCGCGGTCCAGTGACTTTGACCGGTTGGTATAGCGCTTGTCAGGGAGGGTGAGAAGATTCAAGGTCCGAGGGTGGCAGGACCTTGAATCTTCTCACCCTTCCTGACGATTGCTCGAGCCGGTCAATATCACTATGACGGCTAGTAGTTACTCGAATCTCGTCCTCCACCACCGTGAGTTTGAGCGATCGACCGTGAACGGCCTGGGGGGATGGGAAGCTTCGAGGCACTGCTGTCTTTCGTGCCTCGAAGCTCCCCATCCCCTCAGTCCATCCGGCCCCGCTCAAACTCACAGTGCCAAGGCCTACCGCTGCATCTGCATCAGTTGGTCCATGGGCATCATGTAGTCATTGAGATTCGCCATGATGATCATGGACCCAAAGACCACCAGTCCGACCACGAAGATGCCGAAGGCCAGCGCCAGAATGGTGTTGACCGAGTCGGGCGAACTGCTGACGTGCAGAAAGAACACCAGGTGAACGCCCATCTGCGCGATCGCCAGCACGGCGAGCAGCACCGGCAGACCCGGCGCCCATACCCAATGCGTGACGGCGGCGCCGAAGGAGGCCAGCGTCAGCACAATCGCGAATCCGAAGCCAATCACGTAACTTTGCAGGTTGGTGGCTGGATCCGCATTGTGCTCACCCGGTGCGTCTTCGACGTGCTGCGGGCTGACTGTCGTGTTCAAGTGCGCGCTCCCAGATAAACAATGGTAAAGACGCCGATCCAGACCAGATCGAGCGCATGCCAAAACAGACTGAAGCAAACCAGCCGCTGCATCACCTTGGGCCGCAATCCCAGCGTGGCGATTTGCGCCATCATTACGGCGAGCCAGCACAAGCCGGCGGTCACGTGTATTCCATGCGTGCCGACCAGTGCGAAGAATGCAGACAGGAAAGCGCTGCGCGCGGGATTGATGCCGCGCGAAAACATGCTGATGAACTCGGACAGCTCCAACGAAATGAATGACGCGCCCAGGATGAAAGTGACCGCGGCCCAGACGTAGATCATGGTCTGGGCGCGGCGCTCCATTGCCAGCACGCACAGGCCGCAGGTAAAGCTCGAGACCAACAAACAGCATGTCTCGATAAACACATGCTCGAGATCGAAGAGTTGTGCGCCGGTGGGGCCGCCGGCGGTGCGCTGCGCGAGCACGGCATAGGCGGCGAACAGTGCCGAAAAGATCACGATGTCGCTGAGCAGGAACAGCCAGAATCCAAAACTGACGACAGTACGAGTGGGCGCGGGGCCGCGCTCGGCGAGAGGAATCTCTTCGGCGAGCGCGCTCATGGCGCCGCCCTATGGCGCGTTTCGAACTCGGCCACTTCCTGGGGGCTGACCTGCACCTCGGTGTTCAGTTGCCAGGAGTGTTTCAATGTCACTGCGATCGCACCCACGAGCCCCAAGATCGCCAACCACCAGATATGCCAGATCGACGCGAAGCCAAAAATAACCGCGCAGAATGCGGTCAGAAACCCCAGCGAGCTGGGGCGCGGCACGTGAATGGACGGCGGCGGCTGTGGTGACTGCGGCGCGGCGCCGGAGGTCGCCTTTTTGCCGGCACGCTTCATGCTCCAGAACTCATCGATGCCGCTCACCTGCGGCAGGACCGTGAAATTCCACGGCGGCGGCGGCGAGGCTGTGGACCACTCGAGCGTGCGGCCATTCCAGGGATCCCCGGTCCTGTCGCGGCGCCGATCCCGCGTTTTGATGCTGTAGACCAGCTGCGCGACCGTGAATGCCATCCCGGTGAGAATGACGAGCGCGCCGGCGAACGCCACCCACATGAGCGGCTGCCAGGACGTATCGCTGTAATGCTGCATGCGCCGCGTCGCGCCCATGAGCCCCAAAACGTACAGCGGCATGAAGGCTAGATAGAATCCGATGAACCAGCACCAGAAAGAGGCTTTCCCCAACCGCTCATCGAGCGTGAAGCCGAACGCCTTCGGGAACCAATAGGTGTATCCAGCCATCGCCCCGAAAACCACGCCGCCGATGATGACGTTGTGGAAGTGTGCGACCAGAAACAGACTGTTGTGCAGCACGAAGTCGGCCGGCGGGATGGCGAGCAGCACACCCGTCATGCCGCCGATCACAAAGGTCACCATAAACCCTAAGGACCAGTAAACCGGCGATGTGAATCGAACTTCTCCCCAATAAAGCGTGAACAACCAGTTGAAGACCTTCACGCCCGTGGGCACCGCGATGATCATGGTCATGATGCCAAAGAACGCGTTGACATTGGCGCCCGCGCCCATGGTGAAGAAGTGATGCAGCCACACCATGAAAGACAGCATGCAGATTGCCATCGTTGCAATCACCATGGAGCGATGACCAAATAGCGGCTTGCCGGAGAATGTCGCGATCACTTCCGAGAAAACGCCAAACGCGGGCAGAATCAATATATAGACTTCCGGGTGGCCCCAAGCCCAGATCAGATTGATGTACATCATGGGGTTGCCGCCGGCGTCATTGGTAAAGAAATGAAAGCCCAAATAGCGGTCGAGCAGCAGCATCGCGAAGGTGGCGGTGAGAATGGGAAACGCGGCAACGATCAACAAGTTCGATGCGAGTGCCGTCCAGCAAAAGATCGGCATCCGGCTGTAACTCATGCCCGGCGCGCGCAACTTGAGTATCGTGGTCGTGAAATTGATTCCCGCCAGAAGCGTTCCGAGCCCGGAAATCTGCAGGCTCCACAAATAATAATCCACGCCGACGCCGGGCGAATAAGCGATTTCCGAGAGCGGCGGATAGGCGAGCCAGCCGGTGCGCGCAAACTCGCCAATCACCAGGGATACATTGACCAGCAGCACACCCGCCGCGGTCAACCAGAAGCTGACCGAGTTGAGAACGGGAAAAGCCACGTCCCGGACGCCCAGCTGCAGCGGTACGGCGAAGTTCATGAGTCCGATCACGAACGTCATGGCGACGAAAAAGATCATGATCGTGCCGTGCGCGGAGAAAATCTGATTGTAGTGCTCGGGGGGCAGGTAGCCCGCGGCGGTTCCGGCCGCGACGGCGAGTTGCGAGCGCATCATGATGGCATCGCTGAAACCGCGGATCAGCATGACCAGCGCCAGGAGGACGTACATGACACCGATGCGCTTGTGGTCGGTGCTGGTCAGCCACTCGCGCCACAAATAGGACCACCAGCCCTTGTAGGTCACCAAGGCCAATATCGCAGCCAACAACACGATAATGACCGCCGACGTGATCAGCGGTATCGGCTGATCCCAGGGAATGGCGGCCAGGCTCAGTTTGCCGAACATCGCAGTATGCTCATTTTGAAATCTCGCGGGGCGCTGCGCCGGGAGTGCCCAGGATGGCGTCGAACAGCTTTGGGCTGACCGCGGCGAAGGTCCGCGGTGCGTCCTTGCGAGTCGGCCGGGTCAGTTCGGCGTACTCCTGGGCGCCCAGTGAGCCGCCGTGCGCGCGCGTCTCGTCGATCCATTGCGCGAACGCCTGCGGCGACACCGCGGCCACCTCGAAACGCATGTCGGAAAAGCCGTCCCCGCTGAATTGCGCGGACAAGCCCGCGTAGGTTCCCGGATCGTCGGCTTGAAGATTGAGCTCAGTTGCCATGCCGGCCATGGTGTAAATCTGGCTGCCCAGCTGCGGAATGAAGAAGCTGTTCATGACCCCGGCCGAGGTGAGCCGAAAGTGCAGCGGTGTGCCGGCGGGTGCGACCAGGCGATTCACGCTCGCGATCCCCAAGTTAGGATAGATGAACAGCCATTTCCAATCGAGCGACACCACCTCGACCTCGATCGGCGCCGCGGCGGCGTGTAAGCGCGTCCGGGGATCTAAATCGTGCGAGCTGATCCAGCAAATTCCGCCGAGGAACAGGACCACCAGCGCGGGAATCGCCCACACGACAAACTCGATGCGACCTGCGTACTCCCACTCGGGCTCGCGCCGTGCCTTGCGGTTACCCGCGCGAAACCACCACGCGAATAGGCCGGTGGCGAGAATCACGGGCACGACCACCGCCAGCATGATGACCGTCGCATTGAAGAGGATGGTGCGTTCTGCCCCGCCGATCGGTCCATGCGGATCGAGCACGCCGGAAGAGCTGCAAGCGCACTCGAACAAAATGCTCTGGGACAAAACCAGCGCGGCGCAGGCTTTGATCGACAGCCGCATTTTACGCTTCCCCCAGAAAGCCCTTGAGAACGCTCATGAACGCATCCAACTGATCGTGATGCACCCAGTGTCCGGCATTGGCAAAAGAGACGACGCGCGCGTGCCGGAAATGACTTACCCGCCCATCTTTCTCGGGATTCGACGCCCAACTTTTATCGCCGTAGCAAAGCAGCGTGGGACAACTGATCGCGCGCCACAGCTCGTGCAGCTGCTCCAGCGCGATGTCGACCGGCGGAAATACATGCACATAGTTGTCGAACTTCCAACTCCACGTGCCGTCCTCGTTGCGGCTGGCGGCATGCTGTGTGAGGTGCTGTGCTTGTTCAGCACTCAAGTACTTATTTTCGCTGCGCATCCGTTCCAAGGCATCGCTCAGCGTCGCGTAGCGGCGCGGGCTGCGAGCGCTCACCGCGCGGCGGTCGCGGATCCAGTCCTGCCAGTGCTGCTGCAGCGATCGTTGTTGCCGTTCTGCGAGCATTTTCGGCGAGGGGCCTAAACCCTCGATGGCCACAACGCGCCGCACCTTGTCCGGGTACAACCCGGTATATCGAAGCGCTACATTACCGCCCAGAGAATGCGCCACCAGGGTGACGGGAGTCTCGAGCTGATGGATGATCTGTGCGAGGTCATAGACGTAGGCCGCCATGGAATAATCGCCATCCGGGGACCAGGCGCTATCCCCATGACCCCGCAAATCCGCGGCCATGACATGCCAATCGGCGCGCAGGCGGTCCGCCACCCAATCCCAGCTGCGGCAATGGTCCCGGCCGCCATGCAGCAGCAACAAGGGTGGGGCCTGTGGATTGCCCCAATCGACGTAGTGCAGCTTTAGCCGCTGCGAAATGTAACTATGCGAGGTAGGACTGGCGGTGATCATACTAAAACGGCCCTATGTCGAGCGAGAAGTATAATCCCATCCCCGTGATCATTGGCGTCGGCCAGGTCAACGACCGCGACGAGCAGAACAAAGCGAGCTTGAGTCTCGACTCGTTGGGTTTGATGGAGGCGGCGCTGCGCGCAGCGGACCTCGACGCCGGCGGCGGTTGGTTAGGCCGGCTCGACTCCCTCGGCGTGGTTGACCAAATATCCTACCCACAACTCGGCGATGTCTCCGCGCCGTTGGCGCAGCGTGTGAGTGCGTCTCCGCGCATTTGTTACAAATCCGGTTATGCCAGCGGCGACAGTCCACTGCTGTTGTTGAATGAGGCCGCCAATCGGATTGGGGCCGGCGAAATCAGAGTGGCGGCCATCGTTGGAGGCGAAGCGCTGCGCACAGCGGCGCGCCGCGCCGCCGCTGCGGTGCCCGGCGGCGCGTCCGCGGATAATGCAGTGCGTGCGGTCGCCCTGCGTCGAGGACCCTCATACCGCCACCGCTACGGGCTGGTTGCGCCTGTCGATGTCTATCCGCTCTACGAAAACGCCGGCCGCGCCGCGTACGGACAGACCCTCGCGCAGGGTCAGGCGGAGAGTGCCGCAATTTGGTCGCGCTTCTCCGAAGTGGCAGAGAGCAACCCCGGCGCCTGGCTGCGACGCCGGGTCTCGGCCGACGACATCATGACCGTGTCCGCGGCAAATCGTCCCATCGCCTTTCCCTACTGCAAGCTGATGGTGGCCAACAGCAGCGTCAATCAGGGTGCGGGCTTCATCGTCACCAGTCTGACCGAGGCACGCGCGCGAGGGATCGGCGACGAGCGGCTGATTTTCATCGGCCGAGGCGCGGCGGCCCATGAACCGGTTGACCTGATGGCCCGCGCCAACTATGCGGAATCGCCCAGCATGAGCGTGTCATTACGCAAAGCGCTGGAATTGAATGGCTTGGCGACGGGCGATCTGGACGCAGTCGAACTCTACAGCTGCTTTCCGTGCGTGCCCAAAATGGCACGGCGGGTGATCGGTTGGCCGCTGGAGCGCGCGGCCAGCGTTTTCGGCGGTCTGACCTTCGGCGGAGGCCCCGTCGGCAACTACATGAGTCACGCGGTGGTGAGCATGGTGTTGGCATTGCGCCGAAACGGCCGCCACGGTTTGCTGTTCGCGAATGGCGGACTCGCCACCCACAACCACTCGATGGTCTTGAGCCGTGCTGCGCCGGCGCCGAACATCTTTCCCCAGGACTTCAATTTTCAAGCGCAGGCCGATGCGCTGCGCGGGCCGCCGCCGCCCGTCGAAGAGGATTATCTGGGGCCCGCGACCGTAGAAACCTACACCGTGCTCTACGACCGTGAGGGCTTGGCTCAGCAGGGCGCCATCATCGGGCGCGCGCCCAATGGTGCGCGTTTCATTGCCAAAGTTCCGGCAGCGGATTCCGCGACGATCCACTGGCTCACCTCAGGCGAGCAAGAACCGGTCGGCATGCCAGGCACCGCCGTGAAGGGCGCGGATGGCGATACCTGGTGGCTCAGACCCGTTCGATGATGATGGCCGGCGCCATGCCGCCGCCGGCGCACATGGTTGCGAGTCCGCGTTTCAGATCGCGGCGTTCCAGTTCATCCAGCAGCGTGCCGATCAAGATGGAACCGGTCGCACCGATCGGATGGCCGAGGGCGATTGCACCGCCATTCACATTCACCTTGTCGCGATCGAGCTTCAGGTCGCGAATGAATTTTTCCGCGACCACCGCAAACGCCTCGTTGATTTCCCATAGATCGATGTCCGCGGCGGTCAGGCCCGCGCGCTGCAGTGCTTTTCTGGCGGCCGGGACCGGTGCGTTCAACATCAGAGTGGGCGAGTCGCCCATGTTCGCGTAGGCGACCACGCGGGCTCGCGCCTTCAGTCCGCGCTTGCGTGCGTACGCGGGCGAAGCGATCAACAGCGCCGCTGCGCCGTCGACCACGCCGGAGCTGTTGCCGGCATGGTGCACATGCGTTATTTGCAAGCCCGGGTGCTTCTCGAGAATCAAGCGCCGATAGGTGGTGCCGCGCTCATCCAGCGCATAGTCGGCTATCGCGGCGAAGGAGGGCTTGAGAGCCGCAAGTCCTTCTGCGGTGGTCTGCGGGCGCGGAAATTCCTCGTGGCCCAACGCCACGCTGCCGTCGGGATTCAGCACCGGAACGACGCTGCGATTGAAATGACCGGCCTCGATGGCGCGGGCCGCGCGTTTTTGGCTCTCCAATGCGAGCGCATCGACGTCGGCGCGGCTGATGTGTTCAAGCGTGGCGATCGCATCGGCGCAGACGCCCTGGTGTGATTGCGGGTGCAGCGCCCGCAGATGCTCATTACCCCTGTCCATGAAAGGAGAACCGCGCGGCAGGCTCGCGGTGAAGGACATCATTTCGGTGCCGCCGGCCACGACCAGGTCTTCCATACCGGACATGACGGCCGCACTGGCCATGTTCACGCTGGTGATACCGGAGCCGCAAAAGCGGTCCAAGGTCACGCCGCTGGAAACAATGTCGTAGCCCGCGTCCAACGCCGCCATGCGGCCGAGGTCGGCACCCTGTTTGTCGACCTGGGTGGAGGTGCCCCAGATGACATCATCCACTTCCTTCGTCTCCAGGTGGTTGCGGACTGCTATTGCCTTGAGCACGGTCGCGCCGAGATGCTGCGGGTGCAAATGCGCGAGCGCGCCCTTGTCGGCCTTGCCGATGCCGCGCGGCGTCCGGCATGCGTCAATGATCAATGCGTCAGGCATGAGATTCCCCCATGAGCGGTGTGGCATCATAGTATGGTTGGCTTCGGTGGTTGGCCACTCCTTAGAGAAAATTTAGCGCATTTGAAGGGAACCCTAGTGCAGGACGGCAAGGCGATCTCAGCGGCGGCGTTCAGTGTCAGCGATGCCATCTTGTCGCGCCACTCGTGCCGATCCTTCACGGCCCAGCCGGTGGCTGTCGCGGCCATTCGCCAATTGCTCGATACGGCGCGGTTTGCGCCGTCGGGCGGCAACTTGCAGCCTTGGATGGTGCATGTGCTTTCCGGAACCTCCATGGCGCGATTTCGCGCGCAATTGACGCCCAAATTTCTGGCCAATCCTTTTGGCGGTACCGCCGAATATCATGTGTATCCGCCCGACCTGACGGAGCCGTATCGCGCGCGGCGGCACAAGAACGGCGAGGACTTGTATCGGCTCATCGGCATACAGCGCGAGGATCGGGCGGCGCGGCATCGCCAGTTCGCGCAAAACTATAATTTTTTCGGCGCGCCTGTCGGGATGTTTTTCTTCCTCGACCGCATCATGGGACCGCCGCAGTGGTCCGATCTCGGCATGTTGATCCAGAACATCATGCTGCTGGCCCGCGAGCAGGGGCTGGAAACTTGCCCGCAGGAATCCTGGGCCATCTGGCATAAAGAGGTGGTCGAATTCTTGGGCGTCGATTCGAACTTGATGCTGTTTTGCGGATTGGCTTTAGGCTATGGCGACACGGCCGCGCCGATCAATCGTCTGCGCACCGATCGCGCCGCATTCGACGAATTTGCTGTATTCCACGACTGATCAGCGCGAGCAGGCTTGATATGAGCCGGTTTGTACGAGCGAGTTTGATAGGGGAGTGAGCGATGCCAGTGCTTGATGTGCCACCGCCTGCCTTCATGCAGGATCCGGATATCCAGATGTTCGCCGATTCGGCCAATCGTTTCTTCGAGCGCGCCGCGCCGTCCGCGCGCGTGGCGGGCTGGCGCGAAGCGGGCCAGGTCGAGCGCTCTTTTTGGCGCGAGACCGGCGCGGCGGGATTCTTGGGCGTGATGGTGCCGGAGGCCTATGGCGGGCCCGGCGCCGACTTCCGCCACGAACTGGTGCTCCTGGATGTGGTCGCGCGGCAAAATCTCGAGGGGTTCGCGCTGGGGTTGCACAATGTCATCGTCACGCCGTACATCATGTTGCACGGCACCGAGGAGCAGAAGCGCCGCTGGCTGCCGAAGCTCGTGTCCGGCGAACGGGTGTGTGCCATCGCCATGAGCGAACCGGGCGCCGGTTCCGACCTGCAGGCCATTCGCACCACGGCCCGCCGCGATGGCGATGGCTACCGAATCAGCGGCTCGAAGACTTTTATCTCCAACGGGCAGGTTGCCGATTTCATCGTGGTGGTTGCGAAGACCGACCCCGCACTCGGCTCGCGCGGCGTCTCCTTGGTCATCGTGGAAACCGACGCGGCGCAGGGCTTTCGGCGCGGCAAGAAGCTCGACAAGATCGGACTCGATGCGCAGGATACCTCGGAGCTTTTTTTCGACGATGTGTGGGTGCCGGCCGAGAACCTGTTGGGGATGCAGGAAGGCAAGGGATTCTCCCAGCTGATGGCCGAGCTGCCGCGCGAACGCCTGCTGATCGCGATCGGTGCCGTCATTACCATGGAGAAAGCGCTGGAGACGACCATCGAGTACGTGAAGAACCGCAAGGCGTTCGGCCAGCGGCTGATGGATTTTCAGAACTCCCAGTTCAAGTTGGCGGACGCCAAGGCGAAGGCCACGGTGGCCAAGGTATTCATCAACGACTGCATTGCACGGCTGTTGAACGGCGCGCTGGACGGCACCACGGCGGCAATTGCCAAGATGTGGGCGACCGAAACCGAATGGCAGATCGTGGATGACTGTCTGCAATTGCACGGCGGCTACGGCTACATCAATGACTATCCCATCGCGCGGATCTTTCGCGACTCGCGCATCTCGCGCATCTATGGCGGATCCACCGAAATCATGAAGGTCATCATCGCGCGCTCGCTATAGCGGCGGCCAAACAATGACGGAAGAATTTCCGGGAGGATCCTTGACATGAGCGCATTCAAAGAAAACCTATTGGCCGGCAAGACGGCATTCATCGCCGGCGGCACCAGCGGCATCAACTTAGGCATCGCCAAGCGCTTTGCGGAGTTGGGCGCGCGCGTCGCGGTGGCGGGACGCAATCCGGAAAAGGCGGCCAACGCTGCGGCGTCGATCGGCGCCGGCGCTTTGGGTTTCAGCTGTGATGTGCGCGACTACGCGGCCACGCGAACCGTACTGGAAAGCATCGCGAAGCAGTTCGGCACGCTCGATATCGTGGTATCCGGGGCGGCGGGCAATTTTGTGGCGCCCGTGGTGGGTCTGTCGGCCAACGGCTTTCGCACCGTCGTGGACATCGATCTTAACGGCACCTTCAACGTGTTCCGCGGCGCTTACGATCTCTTGCGCACGCCGGGCGCCTCGCTGATTGCGATCAGCGCCGGTCAAGCGGTGCGCCCGATGATGCGCCAGGCGCACGTGTGCGCGGCCAAGGCGGGCGTGAATCAGCTCATTCGCGTACTAGCGATGGAGTGGGGACCCATCGGTGTGCGCGTCAATGGGATCTCGCCGGGCCCGATTGCCGGCACCGAAGGCATGGCGCGACTGGCCCCGACTCCCGAGGCCGAGCAGGCCATCACCGGACGAATCGCCCTGCGCCGTTATGGCGCCATTGGGGAAATCGCCGAGAGCGCCGTCTTTCTATGCAGCGACTCGGCGGCCTACATCACCGGCACGATCCTGGATTGCGACGGCGGCTCTCAGCTGGGGGATGCGCGCTGAGGCTCGACGGCTGATTGCGAGCGCCGCGCCGACCTCAGCATTTGCACTGCCGCGTATAGCACCACCACCAACACCAGCCAGCGCAGCCAGACGGTGGGCAGCGATCGGACGATGTAAGCGGCCACCAGTACCCCGGGAATACCGCCGATCGCGAGTCCCACCGCGGCGCTGACGTTGTAACGGCCGCTCTTGACGAATCGGGCGCCGCCGACCGGCATCAACAGGGCGCAGGACCCCATCATGATGGGGAAAGCGGCCAGGGGGCTCATGCCGAGCAGGCTGACCAGAATGAGACAAGGCGCGAACAATCCCACGCCCAGCATCATCAACGCGCCCAATAAGAAATTCACGCCGATCGCGAAGATCAAGGTGGGTCCGTGCAATGCCAAGGCATCGCCGCTGCCCGGCATCCAATCCAGGTTTTTGATGAGAAAGAGCAGCGCCGCGCACATCAGCGCGCCTCCCATGCCGAGTTGAATCGCGCGCCGCGACAGCCCCGAAACGATGCCCACGCCGAGCCAGGCGCCGAGCACTGCCGCGACAATCATGCTGACCAGCGTGGTCATGTCGACGCTCACGACGGCGATGAAGATCAACGCCTCGGCCATCGCCGGCAGTGCGTGGCCGGTGTTCAAGGTGCCGGGAATCTCGTCATCGGGCATGCGCGCCCGCAGTTTGAAATAGGCCGTGGTGGGCGCAAAACAGCCGATGCCCAACGTGTCGAAAAAGTTGGTGACGAATCCGACCATGAGATCGGAAAAGCGCGGGCGGCGGGGCCGTGCCGGGTCGGCGCCGCGCGCGCGCTCGAGCCACCACCAGCGGCCGATATATGCCAACGCGACCAGAGCAATCGCTGCCAGCAAAGCGATTCTGCCGATATTCACGGCGGCAGATCCTTATTCCATCTCCGGGTAGGGACCTTTGCCGCCGTCGGCGATAAAGCGGTCGACACGCGCCTGCAGCACCGGGATCGGCACGGAGCCCAATTCCAATATGGCATCGTGAAAGGCGCGCAGATTGAATTTCTCGCCCAGCGCCTTCTGCGCCTTGGCGCGGGATTTCAAGATCGCATCCTCGCCCAGATAGTAGGACAGCGCCTGTGCGGGCCAGGCGATATAGCGGTCGATCTCGGTATCAATTTCATGCAGCGGCAAAGCGGTGTATTCGCGAAAATAGGCAATTGCCTGATCGCGGCTCCATCCTTGGGAATGAATTCCCGTATCGACCACCAGGCGCGCGGCGCGCCAGATCTGATAGTTCAGCATGCCGAAGCGGTCATAGGGCGTGTCATACATGCCCATCTCGACACCCAAGATCTCGCAATACAGCGCCCAGCCCTCGCCATATGAAGACAAATAGGTGTGCTGCCGAAATTCCGGCTGCTGCTTGTGCTCGAGCGCGATCGGCATTTGGAAGGCGTGTCCGGGCGCGGACTCGTGCAACGTCAGCGCGGTCAAGTTGTAGAGCGGCCGTCCGGGCAAGTTATAGGTGTTGACCAAGTACACCCCCGGGCCGCCGCGGCCCGAGGTGTAAAACGGCGCCAGATCGTCAGGGACCGGCTTGATGGCAAAGCGCGCACGCGGTAAGAGTCCGAAATATTGCGATGCCTTGCCGTCAAAGCGCTTGGCGATCCACGCCGCGCGCATGAGCAGCTCCTCGGGAGTCTTCGCGTAGAACTGCGGATCCTTGCGCAAGAACGCGAGAAACGCGGGAAAATCGCCGCTGAATCCCGTTTCCTTCATCGCGCTGAGCATTTCACCGTGCAGGCGCGCCACTTCCGCTTCGCCGAATGCATGGATGGACGCCGGATCCTCATCGAGCGTGGTGAAATTCAAGATTCTGGACCGATAGTAGGCCTTGCCGTCAGGCAGGTCATAGGCGGCCAGCGTGGTGCGTGTGCCCGGAAAATACTCGCTGCGAAAAAATGTCAGGAGTTCGCGATACGCAGGCTGCACGGTGCCCTGAATCGTGCTGATCGCCTCCGTGCGCAGCGCCTTCTGATCGGCCTCTGGAATGCCCGGCATGTCCTTGAAGGGCGTATAGAAAAGACTCGCCTCCGGCGTTACGTCCGTGACCGCGGTCAGCGAGGCGTCGCGACCCTCGAGTGTCACGCGCGGCGGGGTGAATCCGCGCTTCAAGCCGGCGCGCATCTCTTCGGTCTGCTCGTGGAAGTAGCGCGGGATATCCTTCATCTGGCTGATCCAGTTGCGATAGTCCTGCATCGATCGATAGGTTCGGCGCGCCGTCGAGCCGAGATTGGTCCAAAAGGTCGTGTCTGAATTGACCGGCATTTCATATTCATGAAATTGCTGATCGGCGATGAGCGCCTTGATCTGCGGAACATACACGTCGTAATTCAACTGCTCCGCGGGCGAGAGCTGCGCACGCGGAATCGCCTCGAGCTGTTGCAGCACGTCCTGCCACTTCTGCAAGCGCAACGCTTGCGCCGCTGCATCGACCTTCGGCAGGTGATCCTCGATGCGCTTTTGCGCGTCTTCGTCATCGGCGAATTGTTGCTCGCGCCACTTCCATTCCTCGCTGTAGATCGATTGCAGGCGCGCATCGGCATCGGGCATCTTGGTGCACGCGGAGATTGCCAATGTCATGCAAGGGGCGGCGAGAGCCCAGAGTAATCGTGTGTGCATAGGGAATCCCTTTGGTTCTTCCAGACCTAAAAACGCTGCAAATCGTAGGGCGCCACCGGAATCGGCGGCTCGCGCCCGGCCACCATGTCCGCGACGATCTCCGCCGTGAAGGGCGCGAGGGTGAGGCCAATGTGCTGATGACCGACGGCATAAAACAGCTTCGCCGGTCCCGGCGCGCGGCCGATTCCCGGCAAGTAATCCGGCAGCACGGGACGTGAGCCCAACCAGCTTGGGCCGTCGAGCTCACAGGCATAACCCAGCGCGCGCAATTGCCGCCGCAGGCGGGCGGGTTTGCGGGCATCCGCAGGCGCGTCGGGATCCGCAAATTCCATGTAGCTGGTTGCCCGCACCCGGCCGCTCATCGGTGTCACGATGATGCGATCATCGACGTAAGCAACCGGTGCATCGAAAAAGGTTGCATGGCCCGGTATTTCAACGTGATAGCCGCGCACGGCCTGCAAGGGCGCGCGCAATCCGAATGGCGCGAGCAGCGGTGCGGAGCGCACGCCGGCGCACACCAGGGCACTCTCGACCGTCAACGGCGCCGCATCGCTCAAGATTTCAATTTTGTCGCCGCGCGGCATCAAGCCTTTCACCGCCAGTTTCCGAATGGTTGCGCCGCATTTCTGTGCCGCGGCCGCGAGCGCGCGGACTGCCTCCAATGGATCGACGATGTAGGCGGAATCCTCAAACCAGAGACCTGCCGCCGCCGTGGAATTGGCGCCGCGCTGCAAGGGCAGGAGTTCTTGTGCGGGGACCGGGCGGGTCTTCACGCCGACCCGGGTCAGCTCTTGCGCGTAGGAATGCATATGAGCCTGACTCTTCGGGCCCAGCGAAATCTCATAGTGCCCGTGACGCTTGAGCAGTTCCGGACGGCCGACGGCCTTAACCCAGCGCTCCCACACCTCGGCGGAAGGGCGTACCAACGGCGCCAAATGCTGCGTGTTTCTATTACGGTGAAACGCCGCCGCGGCAAATTGGCGGATCCAGGGCGCCATGCGCAGCGCCTGCCGCGGCGACAGGTCGAGCGCGCCGCCGAATCGGAACAGCTCGCGATAAAACCCAAACAACAGCTGCGGCGAGGGCAGAGGCTGGACCAACTCGGCGGCAATATGCCCGGCATTGCCGAAACTGGCACCCGCTTCCCCGGGCTCGGCTCGATCCAGCAGCAAAACCCGCCGTCCTTCGCGCGCCAAGGCGAAAGCCGCAGCCGCGCCGACCACGCCGGCGCCGATCACGGCGATCGTGTCTTGCTGACCCATGGCTGCACCGTATACGATCTACGATCCTGCAGGCAACCCCATTCGGAAGCATTTCATGACTAAACCTCACCCGTGCTCGTGGTCCGGCGTGTTTCCCGCGGCGACCACACAGTTCGACGCTTCGCTGCAAGTCGATTTGCCCGCCACGCAACGGGTGCAAAAAGCCTTGCTCGATGACGGCGTGCATGGCCTGGTGTTGATGGGAACGGTAGGCGAGGGCAATTCTCTGTCTGCCGAAGAGAAGCGCAACGTCTTGCGGGCCGCGGTCGAGGTGAGCGGCAAGGCGCCGGTCATCGTCGGTGTCTCGGAATTCACGACCGCGACCGCGGCTCAATTCGCCCGCGATGCGGAGCGCCTCGGCGCCAGCGGGCTGATGGTGCTGCCGGCCATGGTGTACGTTCCGACGGCCGCCGAACTCGAGCATCACTTCAGAACCGTGGCGGCCGCGAGCGGCCTGCCCGTCATGCTGTACAACAATCCGCCCTCCTATCGGGTGAACATCGACCTCGCGACGCTGGGCAAGCTGGCGGAGGTCCCGAATATTGTCGCCATCAAGGAGTCGGCCGCCGATTCGCGCCGCTTCACCGACATCATCAACGCGTTTGGCGAGCGTTTCGTGCTGTTCGCCGGTCTCGATGATGTCGCCTTTGAGGGACTAACACTCGGCGCCAAGGGTTGGGTATCGGGACTGACCAACGCCTTTCCGGCTGAATCGCTGTGGTTTTATGAAGCGCTGCGGAAAGGCGACCTCGATCAGGCGCGCAAGATCTATCGCTGGTTCATGCCGCTCCTGCATCTGGATGCCGAGCACGACCTGGTGCAATCGATCAAGCTGGCCGAACAAATCATGGGCCGGGGTTCGGAGCGCGTGCGCCCGCCGCGGTTGCCGCTGGCCGGTGAACGGCGCGCTGCGGTGATCGCCATGATCGAGCACGCGCGCGACACACGGCCTTGAACATGGAGTCAATTCGCGTCATCGATTCGCACACCGGCGGTGAGCCCACGCGCTTGGTGCTCGAGGGCGGCCCCGACTTGGGGGACGGGCCGCTGGCGGAGCGCGCGCTGCGCTTTCGCCGCCATTTCGATGACTACCGCTGCGCCATCGTGAATGAGCCGCGGGGCTCTGACCCCTTGGTCGGCGCGCTGCTGGTCAAGCCGCATCGCGCCGACTGCGCCTACGGCGTCATCTACTTCAATAACGTCGGCTATCTGGGGATGTGCGGCCACGGAACGATCGGCTTGATCGCCTCGCTCAAGTTCGCCGGCAAGATTGCTCCCGGTGCCTTCAAGATCGACACGCCGGTGGGCGCCGTCGACGTGGAGCTGCGGCCCGACGGCCGCATCAGCGTGGCCAACGTGGTGAGTTACCGCTCGCATACCCACGTCGCGGTGGATGTTCCGGGGATCGGCCCCGTGGTCGGCGATGTCGCCTGGGGCGGCAACTGGTTTTTCCTGATATCGGAACACAGCCAGATCATCGATCTGGCGCACGTGGATGCATTGACGGATTTTTCATGGCGCGTGCGTGCGGCGCTCAATACTGACGGCCATCCGCTCGTCGATCATGTCGAGGTCTTTGGGCCGGCGCTTCTGCCCGGGGGCCACAGCCGAAATTTCGTGCTCTGTCCCGGCAAGGCGTATGACCGATCGCCATGCGGCACCGGCACCAGCGCCAAGCTCGCCTGTCTCGCGGCCGACGGCAAGCTTGCCGAGGGCGCGGTCTGGATGCAGGAAAGTTTGATCGGCAGCACCTTCGAGGCCAGCTTTCGCTGGCACGATCGCGACAAGGGTGAGATCGTGCCCTCCATCACCGGCACCGCGCATGTGACCGGCGAGAATGTGCTGCGGCTGGATCCGGATGATCCTTTCTGCTGGGGCATTCGCGCATGACCGAAGCGCTGGTTCAGTCGATGACCAGCCAGCTGATCGTGCGATTCCGCGACCGCATTCTCTCGGGTGCGTACGCGCCGGGGTCGGCGCTTCGTCAAGACAGCCTTGCCGCCGAATTCGGCACCAGCAAGATCCCGGTACGCGAAGCGCTGGTGCAGCTGCAATCCGAAGGACTGGTCGACATATTCCCGAATCGCGGCTTTCAGGTGCGACCGCTCGCGAGCGCGGAACTCGACGAAGTGTTCCGCTTGCGGCTGCAAATCGAACCCAGTGCCGTGGCGCGCGGCGCCAAGCTGGCGGGAACGGCCGATCATGCAGCGGCGCGAAATGCGCTGGATCAATTAAACGATGCCACCGCCGCAGGGGAATTCGGCGCCTCCGGCCAGCTCAATCGCGCCTATCACCTGCTGCTCGTCGTGCCGCGTTTGCAGCCCGTGGCGGCCGAGATCTTAAGCCGCCTGCACACGCTGGCGCAGCGCTATGTGCAAGCGCATCTGAGACCCGACGGCCGGGCAAAACGCGCGGCGCGTGAGCACGCCGCGCTGCTCAAAGTCTGGAGCGCGGGCAAATCGCGGGAAGCGCGTGCACTGATGCATTCCCACATCGAATCGACCCGCGCCGATCTGGAAGAACGCCTGCGTCAGGAGCCCGGCTCCCTGGGTCCTTAGTGAACACCCACAGCCGCACGTGTACAATCCGGGCGCTTGAACTCTCGCTCGCCGCCTAAACCATAACAAGGCATCGTCAATGCCGCTGACACCATGAGTTTGTTGCTTCGAATCAATGCCGCGTTGGGCGCCGTTTTCCTCATCGCAGCGTCGCTCGCAGGATATATCTGCTGGACCATGCTCGAGGCCAACGCACAGCGCGAAGTTTTAGCGGAGGCTGGTTTGATGATGGATAGCGCGGCGGCCGTGCGCTCGTATACCGCCAAGGAGATCTTGCCGCTGATTTCCGCGCGAATGAAGGAAGAGTTTCCGCCGCAGAGCGTGCCTTCCTACGCGGCAACGCAAAACTTTCTGCATTTTCACGAACACCATCCTGATTATGCCTACAAGGAGGCGACTCTCAATCCGACCAATCCGCGCGACCGAGCGGCCGAGTGGGAGGGCGATATCATCCAGCGCTTTCGCAACGATGCGAGCACTGAACAGGTTGTCGGGGTACGCGACACGCCGATGGGCAAGTCGCTGTATCTGGCGCGGCCGATTCGCGCCAAACCGGAGTGTCTGGTGTGCCATAGTGTTCCTTCCGCGGCTCCGCAGAGCCTGATTGCGCGCTACGGCGGCGACAATGGCTTCGGCTGGCAACCCAACGAAGTGGTCGCCGCACAAGTGGTTTCGGTGCCGTTCGCGAGCGCCACGGCCAATGCCGACAAGGAGTTTCGCGCCTTCATGATTTTGTTGGTGGCCGTGTTTGCGGCGGCCTTCGTGGTCGTGAACGTCCTCCTCTATCAATTGGTCGTGCGGCCGGTGCGGCGGATTGCGCTGGTTGCCGATCAGGTGAGCCAAGGGGACATGTCCGCGCCGGAATTTCCGCCGGGAGGCGCCACGGAAATCGTATCGGTGACGCGTTCGTTTGAGCGGATGCGCAAGAGCCTGGAAAAGGCGCTGCGCTTGCTCGGGACCTAAGAGCGTGGCGCGCGAAGTCTTCGTCAGCTACTCGCAGCCGGACTACGAGTGCGCCATGGCACTGGTGGAGCGCCTCGAAAGAGACGACATCCATTGCTGGATTGCGCCGCGCGATATTGCACCCTCGGCCGATTGGGCGGCGGAAATCATCGATGCCATTTCCAACGCGCGCGTGATGGTTTTGGTTTTCTCCGCGAGCAGCAACGATTCACCGCAGGTGCGCCGGGAAGTGGAACGCGCGGTGCACAAGCAAGTGAGCATCTTGCCGTTTCGCATCGAAAACGTTCTGCCCTCCAAAAGCCTGGAATATTTTCTGAGTGCGCAGCATTGGATGGATGCCTTCCCGCCGCCCCGAGAGGCGCATTACGCGCGGCTGGGCGCCTATCTAAAGAATCAATTGCCCAAATCCGAGTCGATCCGCAGCGCGACGGCCGACATTGCCAGCACGCAGCCGGCTCCCATACTGGTCAGCACGCCGTCACTCGACAGCGCCGAGCTGGTGCGCATCGAACGCCTCCTGGCGGGTTACATCGGTCCCATCGCCCGGCATCTGGTCAAAGCAGCCGCTTCGCGCGCGTCGAGCCTGGATGAGCTGGTGGTCCAGCTGGCGAAAGAGCTGGATACCGAGACGGATCGGCATGAATTTAGCCGGCGCTATCGGCAGGGAGGGTGAGAAGGCGCGAGGTCCGATTTGACACTGCGGATGTCGCTGCAATGCGACAAAATTCATGGTCTCCCGTGCTTTCTCTCGGACTAAAATCCGCGGCTAGGAACACCCGCGATTGAAAGCTGCAGGAGGAGTTATGAGACAGCGCAATCCTTTCCGTCACCTCGGCGCCGCGCTCGGATTCATGTTGGTGGGCGCGGTGGCCGGCTGCGGCGGCTCGTCTATGGATGGTGGCTCGATGCCGGTGGGGCCGACGCAGCCGCCGAGCTCTCCGGGCGGTCCCAGCACGACCGCACCGCCTGCCGTCGCTCAGGCTCAGCAGGCTAACACGCCGGTCGATCCGGCCATCGTCACGGCTGACAACACCTTCGGTGTGAATCTGTTCCAGAACTTGTATTCCGGTGCCCCCGGCAATGTGGCCATCGCACCGATCAGCGTCGCCATGGCGCTGCAGATCGTCTACAACGGCGCCGGCGGCGCGACCCAACAAGGCATGGCGCAGACGCTGCAGCTCGGCCCGATGAGTACAGCGGATTTGAATAACGATAACGCGGCGCTCCAGGGATCGTTGATGAATCCCGATCCTCAAGTGAACCTGACCATCGCCAATTCGCTGTGGATGCATCTCGACACCACGCAGGTGGCCGCAAGCTTCACCCAAATGGACCAGATGTACTACGGCGCGACGGTGGGCGACTTGGCGGGCGCGCCCGACAACGTGAACAGCTGGGTGAGCACCGAAACCGACGGCTTGATCACCAGCATCCTGCCGCCCGCCAATTACGCAACCGTGGTCGCGGTGATCGCGAATGTCATCTATTTCAAAGGCCAATGGACCACGGGGTTTGATTCCAGCCAGACCGCACCGGCGCCCTTCACCTTGATGGACGGCACCCAAGTTTCGGTGCCCATGATGCATCAGTCGGCTAACTATGGTTATTTGCAGGGTGCCAACTTTCAGGCGGTGCGTATTCCCTACGGAGCAGGCCGGTTCAGCATGCTGGCGGTGATGCCGAATGCCGGCACCAGCCTCGACAGTTTCGTCGCCGCCCTCACGCCCGACATGCTGAACACCTGGGAGGGTCAGCTGCAGACTGAGATGGGCAACCTGTCGATGCCGAAATTTACGGCAACCTTTGGTGCGTCGCTGGTACAGCCGCTGACCACGCTGGGCATGCAGGCGGCATTTTGCTCCGACCCGCAAGCCAGTTTCCCGGGCATCGGTCTGGTCTGTATTCAAGATGTCGAGCACAAAACGGTCGTCGAAGTGGACGAGAGCGGCACGGTCGCGGCGGGCGCGACCACGGTCACTCTCGGGCCCACGGCGGTCGAGGCGCCGATGTTCACGCTGTCCCTGGATCACCCCTTCGTCTACGCCATTCGCGACGATAAGACCGGCGAGCTGCTGTTCATCGGCACCATGACCAATCCCAGCTGAAGCGCCGCGGTCCTGAAAGCGATTTCCACCCTTAAACTGCGGGCTGTTAACTCCGTCGCGGACCGGCCTTAGGTTCTCGCCCTATATTCGCGGATCGAAAGCTTAGCAGTATGGTGATACATGTCTTTGAGCGAAGAACAAGCCAGGTCCTACATGCTCAAGCTTCTCGGCGCGATGTCGCGCGCCGGCGGCTCGGACTTGTTCGTCTCGAAGGATTTTCCTCCCAGCATGAAGATCCAGGGCAAGATGCAGCCGCTGGCCACCCAGAAACTGACCGCCGAGGTCACCCGTGAGCTCGCGCACGCGCTCATGAGCGAGCGTCAACGCGCCGAGTTCGCCAAAGAGCTGGAATGCAATTTCTCCTTGGCGATCCCCGATCTCGCGCGCTTTCGGGTCAACGTCTTCGTGCAGCAGCTGAATGTCGGCATGGTCATCCGAACCATTCCGAACGACATGCCGAGTTTCGAGCAGCTGGGACTGCCGGAGACCTTCAAGGAAATCGTGATGACCAAGCGCGGCATGGTGCTGGTGGTCGGCGCCACCGGTTCCGGGAAATCGACCTCGTTGGCCGCCATGATCGATCATCGCAACCGCTCCTCGCCGGGCCATATCATCACGATCGAAGATCCGGTCGAATTCATCCACCAATCACAGATGTCTCTGGTCACGCACCGCGACATCGGTCTCGATACGCACTCCTGGCATCACGCCTTGAAAAATACCCTCAGGCAAGCCCCGGATGTGATTCTGATCGGCGAAATTCGCGATGCCGAAACCATGGAGCATGCGATCGTGTTCGCGGAAACCGGCCATCTGTGCATGAGCACGCTGCATTCCAACAGCGCCAGCCAGACGCTCGATCGCATCATCAACTTTTTCCCGGAAGAGCGCCGCAAGCAGCTGCTCATGGACCTATCCAGCAATTTAAAGAGCATCATTTCGCAGCGCTTGGTGCGCAAAGAAGACGGCAGCGGCCGCATCGCCGCCATCGAAATTCTGCTCAACACCCCCATCGTGTCCGACAAGTTGCTCAAGGGCGAATTTCACGACTTGAAGGAGATCATGGGCAAGTCGCGCGAGCAGGGCATGCGCACCTTCGACTATTCGCTGTTCGAACTCTACGACAACAGCGTCATTGCCTATGATGAAGCAATCCGCAACGCCGACTCCGCCAATGAGTTGCGCCTGAACATCAAGCTCAACAGCAAACGCACCCCGCCGTCCAACACGGGCATTTACCATCAATTGAGCTGATTGGCCATTTTGACGATATTTCGCTAGAATGCAAAAGCAGTAATTATTGCTACAGGCATATATGTCGCGTGCCGCCCTATCCAAGTCCAAACCCGAACCGCGCCTGGTCCTGACCGGCGCCGTGCTGCGCGCCTCGGCGCTGCTCGAAATTACGCAGGCGAGTCTGGCGCAAATACTGGGTTTGAGCCCCTCGACCGTCTCGCGCATGGCCAACGGCACCTATACCCTGGATGATCAAAAGAAGGAGTGGGAACTCGGCGCCCTGTTCGTCCGCCTGTTCCGCTCGCTGGATGCGGTGATCGGCTCCAACGACGCGGCGGCCCGGGGCTGGCTCAACGGTGACAACAGCGCGCTCACCGGTCGTCCGATCGAGCTGATCCGCAGCACAGAAGGCTTGGTTCGTGTCGTCCAATACCTGGACGCCGCCCGCGGTCGCCTCTGAGGCGCGGAGGGCGACCCGGCGGCTGTGGCGCGCCGTCGAGGCGCAGCATATCGCTTCAACGCTGCGGCTGGTCGGGAATGTCGAGGAGCAGCTGATCCTCGAGCGGATTTTGGATCAGAGCAAGCCCGCGCTGCCGAAAGAAGCCGCCGATTTGCATTATTTATTGGCAACGCCGTTTCGTTATACGTCGCCCATCGGATCGCGATTTCGCGCGCCCGGCGATCCGGGCGTCTGGTACGGGGCGGAAAAGGAGCGCACCGCGTGCGCGGAATTGGGATTTTGGCGCTGGCGATTCTTGATGGATTCCGCCGGACTCGAGAGCCTGGGTCCCTCTCCGCAAACGGTGTTTCGCGCCGCCATTGACGGCCGCATGGTCGATCTCACCCAAGCGCCGTTCAAACGCGCGCGTTCGGAATGGACCGATCCTGTGAGCTACGCCGCTTCGCAGCGGTTTGCGCAGGCGGCGCGCCGGATGGATGTGGACGCGATCCGCTATGAGTCGGTGCGCGATCCCGAACACGGCGGGGCGGTCGCCGTGCTGCGGCCTTCCTGTTTCAAGCCGCGTCAGCCCTGGGATCAGCGCATCTGGCTGCTGACCGTGCGACCCGACGCGGCGATCTGGCAACGCGAAGGACAAAGCCACGAGTTCCTGGCGAAGCACTGGAAGGCCTGACGCGGGCAAGATGTCGCGCGTACAATTGCCGCCGGCTCTCTTAACCACGGCGGTCTTCTCTTGGGTCGGAATTTCAGCAGCGACCATGTCGCTCCCGCATGCGATGCCATCCTGGCGGCAGTCAACCAGGCCAACGAAGGATTCGTCACCTCCTATGGCGGCGATGAACTGACGGCGAAGCTGCAATCCATGGCGAGCGATCTGTTTGAAAGACAGGTCGCGATCTTTCCGGTGACCAGCGGCACGGCCGCCAACGCGCTCGCGCTCGCGCAAATCGTACCCACCTTCGGCGCGATTTATTGCTATGAGGCTGCGCATATCGTCACCGACGAAGCCGGCGCACCCGCATTCTTCACCGGCGGCGCGCAGCTCATCGGTTTCCCCGCCGCGGATGGCAAGATTCTACCGAAGCAACTGACCCAAGCGGTGGCGTACGCGGAAGACCTCGGAATTCATCACGTGAAGCCCGGTGCGGTCACGCTGACTCAGGCCACCGAGTGGGGCACGGTTTACGGTCTCGAGGAAATCGCTGCCATCAGCGCAGCGGCCCGGCAGCACGCACTTCCCGTGCATATGGATGGCGCGCGCTTCGCCAACGCGTTGGTGCACTTGGGCTGCAGCCCCGCGGAGGCAACTTGGAAGTGCGGCGTCGATGTGCTCTCGCTCGGCGCCACCAAGAATGGGGCGCTCGGCGCCGATGCCGTGGTGTTTTTTGATCCGGCCATGGCGCGCGATTTCGAACGGCGCCGCAAGCGCGCCGGGCTTCTGATGTCGAAGCTTCGATTCGTGAGCGCGCAGCTGATCGCCTACTTTCAGAACGGACTGTGGCTGGAGAATGCGCGCCACGCGAATGCCATGGCGACGAGGATGGCACAAGGCCTCCGAGCCGTTCCCGGCGCAAAACTATTGCAACCCGTCGAGGCCAACGAATTGTTCGTGACATTGCCCGAGGCAACGGTCCGCGGCCTCGAGTCGCAGGGATTCTATTTTTACCGCTGGCCGCTGCGTGCTGCGGAATCCGGCGTGACGATTCGATTGGTGACTTGCTTTGCCACCCTGAGCGCCGATGTGGACGAATTTATCGCCGCGGCGGCCTCGATCAAGCCGCGCGGCTGATCCGTTGCACGAGGTCGATTGCATCGTGATCGGCGCGGGGGTCATCGGCCTGGCGGCGGCCAGGGCGCTGGCGCGTGGCGGCCGCGAAGTGATCATCCTTGAAGCCGAGCGCCACTTCGGCATGCACACCAGCTCGCGCAATAGTGAAGTCATTCATGCCGGTATCCACTACCAGCCCCATTCTCTGAAGGCGCGGCTCTGCGTCGCCGGCCGCGATCTTTTGTACCGCTATTGTGCGGAGCGCGGCATCCCGCATCGGCGCTGCGGTAAGTTCACGGTTGCCACCACCGATAGCCAATTGGCGGCACTTGACCACATCGAAGCGAACGCGCGCGCCAGCGGCGTCTTCGACCTGGAGTGGTTGGAAGGGAGTGATGCCCACCGTGCTGAACCGGAGCTTCACTGTATTCGCGCACTGTTATCGCCTTCCACCGGCATCATCGACTCGCATGTCTATATGCAGTCGCTGCTGGCGGACGCCGAAACGAGCGGCGCCACGATTGCCTATGACAGCAAGGTCACGGCCCTGCGCCTGGCATCCTGCGGCATCGAAATCACAACAAATGCGGACTCCGAGCCGGTGGTGCGCGCCCGCAGCGTCATCAATTCAGCGGGGCTCCAGGCGGATCGCGTGGCAGCGAGCATTGAGGACTTTCCGTCGCAATTCATTCCCACGATGCACTTCGCCAAGGGCAGCTATTTTGCCCTGGCGGGTGCCTCGCCTTTTTCGCGGCTGGTTTATCCCGTACCCCTGCCCGGCGGCCACCTCGGGATTCACATGACCCTCGATTTGGGCGGTGCGGCGCGTTTCGGTCCGGACTTGGAGTGGCTGCCCGACTCCAAGCGCGCGCAGAGCGACTACGCCGTCGACCCGCAACGCGCAGGGCGATTTGCCGAGGCCATTCGGCAGTACTGGCCCGGGCTCACCGAGGCACGCCTGTACCCCGCCTACGCCGGCATCCGACCGAAGGTCTCCGGCCCGGGCCAGCCGGCGCGAGATTTTTATATTTCGGGTCCCAAGGAACACGGCGTTGCCGGCCTCGTGAATTTATTCGGCATGGAATCTCCGGGGCTCACCGCATCGCTGGCAATAGCGCACTACATTGAGGGCATTGCGGATTGATCGATGCGCCATCCTATGCTGCAATGCTGCGCCCCCAAATCTCAAAACAACTTGGACGAATTAAAAATGCGCGACTCCTCTTGGTTGAATCGACCGACCGCCGCCCGATGCTTGAGCGCCGGCTTCGCCTTTCTCCTGTCGGTCGGGACGAGCGTCGCGGCCGATGCGCCGACGGCGCCGAGCGTGACCGCGCTGCTGTGCGGCCATCTGATTGATACCGTCGGCGGCAAAATGCTCGGCGCCAGCACCATCGTGATCGAGGCCGGCCACGTGCGGGAAGTCCTGAGCGGCTCGCAAGCACCGGCGGGCGCCACCGCGATCGACCTGACGAGCCAGACTTGCATGCCGGGCTTGATTGACAGTCATGTGCATTTGACCGGTCAGACCAGCCGCACCGAATATGTGGACCGGTATCACTGGAACGTCTCCGACTACATCATCAGGTCAACCGTTTACGCGCGCCGCACCCTGTTGGCGGGATTCACCACGGTGCGCAATTTGGGTGATTCGGAAAACGAGTCCGCCGCGCTGCGCAATGCCATCAACGCCGGGATTGTTCCGGGCCCGAGGATTTACACGGCCGGCAAGGCGATCGGCTCGACCGGGGGCCACGCCGATCCGACCGATGGCCTCAACCAGGAACTGACGAAGGATTTGGGCGCCGTCGACGGCATCATCAACAGTCCTGAGGATGCGGTGAAAGCGGTGCGCGAGCACTACAAGCTGGGCGACGATGTGATCAAGATCATGCCCTCGGGCGGCGTGCTCGACGAGGGCGCGAGCGGCGATAACTCGCAAATGACGCTCGAGGAAATTCGCGCGGTGGTGGCGACGGCTCATGATTATGGATTTGCCGTCGCGGCGCACGCACATGGAGCCGAGGCCATTCGCCGCGCTGTGATCGGCGGCGTCGATTCCATCGAGCACGGTACCTTCATGGATGCCGATGACATGAAATTGATGGTTGAGCACGGCACCTACTATGTGCCGACCATCATTGCCGGCGACTTTGTGGCGCGCCAAGCCAAAGTTCCGGGGTACTACCCGGCGACCATCGCCCGCAAGGCCCAAGAAATCGGTCCCTTGATTCAAGCCACCGCGGGACGTGCCTACAAAGCTCACGTGAAAATCGCGTTCGGCACGGACGCCGCCGTGTATCCGCACGGTCAAAATGCACACGAGTTCGAACTGATGGTGGGTGCCGGCATGCCTCCCATGTTCTGCATCCAGGCAGCGACGGTCAACGCGGCCACACTGTTGCGGCACGAGAAGGAATTGGGATCGGTCGCCGCGGGCAAGATCGCCGATGTGGTGGCGGTGCCGGGCAACCCGATCGATGACATCAGCGTCATGAAGAAGGTGAGCTTCGTGATGAAAGACGGCGTGGTCTACAAGTTGAATTCCGTGCCGGTGGATACCGCGCTGTAAGCGATTCTTTGCGCGAGGAGCATCATGGATCTTCAGCTTACGAAGAAAATTGCCCTGGTCAGCGGATCCACCGCCGGCATCGGCAATGCCATTGCAACCGGGCTGGCCCGCGAGGGCGCGACCGTGATTGTCAACGGCCGAACAACCGCGGCGGTGGACGCGGCCGTGGCGGCCATGCAGAGCGCGACAGGCGGCACTGTGCTTGGATTCGCCGGCGACTTGAGCGTCAGCACCGTGGCCGAGAAATTGGCGCAGCTCCACCCGCACGTCGACATCCTGGTGAATAACTTGGGTATCTTCGAGGTGCGCGCGTTCGAGGACATCAGCGATGCGGAGTGGCAACGCTTCTTCGATGTGAACGTGTTGAGCGGCGCGCGCCTCGCGCGCCTGTATTTGCCGGCGATGCGCGAGCGCAATTGGGGCCGCATTATTTTCATTTCGAGCGAAAGCGGCTACCAGATCCCCGCGGAAATGATTCACTACGGCATGAGCAAGGCCGCACAGATCGCCGTGGCACGCGGCTTGGCGGAAGCCACGGCAGGTACCGGTATCACCGTCAACAGCGTGCTCCCCGGGCCGACGCGCTCGCGCGGTGTGGGGGATTTCGTGGCCGACTGGGCCGCAAAATCCGGCAAGAGCGCGCAAACGGTGGAGAATGAGTTTTTCAAAAACGCGCGCCCGACCTCGTTGATCAAGCGCTTCGCGACCCCGGAGGAGGTGGCAGCGATGGTGGTCTTTGTGGCGAGTCCGCTATCCGCCGCCACCAATGGAGCGGCGCTGCGCGTCGATGGCGGCGTCGTTAAGAGCGCCTTTTAAAGAACGTTCAGCATTGATCTCTTGGTGCAGTTGCGCGGCCGCGGCGCGGATCGCCGCCGACGCGCCGCCGCCGGCGTAAATGATGCTGCGCGATGCGCTGATCAGTAATCCCATTCCTTGTGCGTCCAGGCCTGCGGCCAGCACCGCCTTGAGATCACCGTTCTGCGCGCCAATGCCGGGCACCAGAAAGGTCACGTTGGGATGCGCTGCGCGCAGCTCGGCCATTTCCTTGGGCACCGTGGCGCCCACGACCAGCACGACATTGCCGAATTCATTCCACGCACCGGTCGCGCGCCGCGCGACATGACGGTACAGGGGCAGGCCATCGAGGATGAGGTTCTGAAAATCCTGGCCGCCGGGATTGCTGGTGCGGCACAGAATCAAGGCGCCGCGATCTTTGCGCGCGAGGAAGGGACGGACCGAATCCTCACCCATGTAGGGATTGACGGTGACGGCATCCGCGCCGTAGCGATCGAAGGCCTCGCGGGCGTAGGCTTCAGCGGTGTTGCCGATGTCGCCGCGTTTGGCATCGAGAATAATCAGGGCGTTCGGCGCGCGCTCTCGAATGTAGCGAATTGTTAAGGAGAGCTGATTCTCCGCAGCCAAGGCGCTGTAAAACGCGATTTGCGGCTTGTAGGCTGCAGCGATGTCATATGTCGCATCAATGACGCGACGGTCGAAGGCATGCAGGCGTGTTGTTTCCTCGCCAAGATCGCTGGGAAATTTAGCCGGATCCGGGTCGAGCCCCACACAAACCAGGCTGCCGCTGCTCTTGAGCGCTGCGTTAAGCCTTTGGGCAAAAGTCTGGGCCACACCTCATGATATCAAGCTCATCTACTATTAGGGAGTATGCTGTGGAGCCTGTATGAGTGTTCCGCGTGAGCTCGCCGCATTGCCCAGCAAAACCCGTACTGGACCGCGATTGGTGTTGCAGCCGGCGAATCGCCGCGCCGCGCGCCATACGAGCACCAGTGCGCTGAAACGTTTCTTCGCCATCGCGGATGCCTGGGAACTCTCGCCGCTGCAGCAATGCCGCTTGCTCAAGATTCCCTCGCCGCAAGTGCTGCAGCGCTATCGATTAGGGCAGGCACCGCGACTGTCCGCCACGCAGCAAGAACGAGCCGCGCTCATTGCCAACATTCAGTTCTCGCTCATGGCCGAGCCCGGACCCAAGGATCGCGCCTGGGCCTGGGTCCATGCACCGGCGGCGCGTGCGCCGTTTGATGGCGATAGCCCGCTTTACTTCATGTTGGAAAATGGCCTGCCGGCCCTGCGCGAGGTGGCGCGGCTTCTGGTTCGCGAAAGCGAACCCCGTTAGCTATAATGCAGGGCTGAATTAACGCGAATGTGGCGGAATTGGTAGACGCGCCAGACTTAGGATCTGGTGGGGTAACCCGTGCGAGTTCGAGTCTCGCCTTTCGCACCACCGCTTACCTTCGCTAACCCATAAAGGACAGTCATGCAGGTTTCCGTCGAGAGTATCGGCAAGTTGGAGCGCCGTATGCAAGTGCAGGTGCCGGCCGAGCGCGTCAGCCAGGAAATCGCGGCGCGCCTGAAAAACATCAGCCGCACCGCGCGCTTGAACGGCTTTCGCCCCGGCAAGGCGCCGCTCAAGGTCATTCGTCAGCAGTTCGGCAGTCAGATTCACCGCGAGGTGATCGGCGAGCTGCTGCAGTCCAGCTACGCCGAGGCGGTCACGCAGAAGCAGCTGGCACCGGCCGGCAGTCCGCGCATCGAGCCGCAGAGCATGGAGGAGGGCAGTGACCTCAGGTATACCGCGACCTTTGAAGTATTTCCCGAGCTCGCTCTACAGCCGATGGAATCACTCGAAGTCGATCGCGTGACGGCCGAAGTCACGGAAAGCGATATCGATGCGATGATCGAGCGGCTGCGCAAACAGCAGATGAAATATTCCACGGTGAACCGTGCTGCAGCAAATGGCGACAAGGCGACGGTCGATTTCGAGGGCGCGATCGATGGAGTGGCCTTTGCCGGCGGCAAGGGCGAAAACATCGCCATCGTTTTGGGCGAGGGCCGCATGCTGCCGGAGCTGGAACAGGGTTTGATCGGCGCTGCGCCCGGCGAGAAGCGCAGTGTGACGGTGAATTTTCCGTCCGACTACCGCGCTGCGGAACTGGCGGGCAAAGCGGCGATTTTCGCCACCGAAGTGAAGTCCGTCGAGGAGCCGGTGCTGCCGGAGATCGATGAGGAGTTTTGCAAGGCGTTCGGCGTCAGCGAAGGCGGCTTGGCGAAACTGCGCGAGGATGTGGCGGCGAACATGCGCCGCGAGCTCGAACAGGCGCTGCGCAACCGCAACAAAGCCGTGGTGATGGAGAAACTGTACGCTGCGAATCCCACGGACGTTCCCAACGTGCTGATCGAGGGCCAAATTCGCGACATGCAGGTCGAGGCGATGCGCCGCGCCGGCACGAAGGACGCCGCACAGGCCCCGCCGCGCGAGCCGTTTATCGAGCCTGCGCGCCGCCGAGTGGCGCTCGGCCTGCTGTTGAACGATGTGATCCGAAAGGAAAATCTGGTCGTTGACCGCGCCAGAGTGAACGAGCGCCTCGACGAAATGGTGTCCGCCTACGGCGATGCCGGCGCCATGAAGCGCGCCTACATGCAAAACGCCGAAGCGATGCGCCAGGTGGAGAGTCTTGCGCTCGAGGACCAAGCGGTGGACTGGATTCTCGAGCACGCCAAAGTGCATGAAGTGAAATCGACTTTCAAAGAATTGATGAACTTTGAGGGCTGAGCTGCAGCATTTCTCTTGAAATGATGCTAAGTAGTCCTTACAAAGGCTAGTGCAAGAAGTCTCTACGGATTCGGGCAACGGTTAGACAGTTTTTAAAGGCAGTTATTCATGACCACGCGTGCGCTTAATTTGGTTCCGATGGTGGTGGAGCAAACCGCTCGCGGCGAGCGGGCCTACGACATTTATTCGCGATTGCTCAAGGATCGGCTGATATTCATTGTCGGTCCGGTCGAGGACTACATGGCGAATTTGATCGTGGCACAGCTGCTGTTTCTGGAATCAGAGAATCCGGATAAAGATATTGCGATCTACATCAATTCACCCGGTGGATCGGTGAGCGCCGGTCTCGCGATCTACGACACCATGCAGTTCATCAAGCCCGATGTCAGCACGACTTGCGTGGGACTCGCGGCCTCGATGGGCGCGGTTTTGTTGGCCGGCGGCGCCGCCGGTAAGCGCTACTCGCTGCCGAATTCGAAAATCATGATTCACCAGCCCTCTGCCGGCTTTCAGGGCCAGGCTTCGGACATCGATATCCATGCGCGTGACGTCATGGAGACCAAAACGCGCCTGAACGCCATATTGGCCAAACACACCGGCCAAACCGTCGAGCGCGTCAAGGCGGACAGCGACCGGGACAATTTCATGACTGCCGAACAGGCCCGGGCCTACGGTTTGATCGATTCGATGATCGAAAAGCGCGGCGAGATCCCCGCAAAGGCCTAAGTGACCCCTGATTTGACCTCGCACGGTCTGTGCGGAACCCGGTCACGCCCTGAAAGACCTTATCTTTGCGTGGGGTCGGCTGGGTGCTATATAGTCTCTACTGTAGCTGCGTTGCGGGCCTTCGGAAGGCACGCGATACGGCCAATTTGAGGACAGCATGAGCGAAGATTCGCGCGGAAAACATGATGACGGCAAGCTGTTGTACTGTTCTTTCTGTGGGAAGAGCCAACACGAGGTTCGAAAACTCATCGCCGGCCCGAGCGTTTTCGTCTGCGACGAATGCGTTGAGCTTTGCAACGACATAATCCGGGAAGAGCTGGAGGAGCGCGCTGAGCGCACCCGCGATAAGCTCCCCAAGCCTCAGGAAATCAAGAAAGTCCTCGATGAGTATGTCATCGGTCAGGAACGTGCGAAGCGCGTCCTATCGGTGGCCGTCTACAATCACTACAAGCGCTTGCAGACGCGCGGCGCCGAGGGCGTACGTTCCCGCGACGATGTGGAACTGGCCAAGAGCAACATTTTGCTGATCGGGCCCACCGGCTCCGGGAAAACCTTACTGGCGGAAACCCTGGCGCGGCTGCTCAATGTTCCGTTCACGATCGCCGATGCGACCACGTTGACGGAGGCCGGCTACGTCGGCGAAGACGTCGAAAACATCATCCAGAAGCTGCTGCAGAAGTGCGACTACGACGTCGAGAAGGCGCAGACCGGCATCGTCTACATCGATGAAATCGACAAGATCTCGCGCAAGTCGGACAACCCCTCGATCACGCGCGATGTCTCGGGCGAGGGCGTGCAGCAGGCGTTGCTGAAATTGATCGAGGGCACGATTGCCTCGGTGCCGCCGCAAGGCGGCCGCAAGCATCCGCAGCAGGAATTCCTGCAGGTCGACACCACCAATATTTTGTTCATTTGCGGCGGTGCATTCGCCGGTCTCGAAAAGATCATCATGAACCGCACTCACAAGAGCGGGATCGGCTTCGGCGCGGAGGTTCGCGGGCACGATGCCAGGCCGCATGGCAATGATGTGTTCCATGACGCCGAGCCTGAGGATTTGATCAAGTACGGTCTGATTCCGGAATTCGTCGGCCGACTGCCGGTTGTTGCGACGCTCGAAGAGCTAGACGAAGACGCGCTGATATCGATCTTGATGCAGCCGAAGAATGCGCTGACCAAGCAATATCGCAAACTTTTCGATATGGAGGGCGTGGAACTGGATTTCCGCGAAGAGGCACTGCGGTCCGTGGCGCGCAAAGCCATGCAACGCAAGACGGGCGCTCGGGGTCTGCGCACCATTCTCGAGAATGTGCTGCTGGACACGATGTATGACCTGCCGTCGTTGCGCAACGTGCAGAAAGTGGTGGTCGACGAACAGGTGATCGAAGGCCACAACAAGCCCTACATTATTCATCGTACCGAGGAGACCCGTTTGGTGGCCCCGGTTGAGGAACAGCGGCGCCCGACGGGCTCGGACCATCTTTGAGCCGAGCTTGAAACCAACCTGGCGGGCCCGCATGTACTCAAGGGCGAAGTGTCGATGTACGTGCAACAACTTAAAAGGCCAGCCTAGTGAGCGATGAACCGTTAGCTTTAGTCCCCGAAATCGTGCCACCCGCAAGCGGCACGCCGGTATTACCGCTGCGCGACGTAGTGGTTTACCCGCATATGGTCATTCCGCTGTTTGTCGGGCGCGAAAAATCCATCGTGGCGCTGGATCTGGCCATGAAGGCCGACAAGCGGATTCTCCTGGTCGCCCAGAAACAGGCCGATGTCGACGATCCGAAGGCCGAAGACTTATACCGGGTGGGTACCATTGCGACCATCCTGCAGCTCCTAAAGCTGCCTGACGGCACGGTCAAAGTCCTGGTCGAGGGGGTGGATCGCGCGGTCATCGAAAAGCTCACCGAAGGCGAGTTCTTTTCCGCCGAGATCACGCCGCTACCGGACCAGGAGCGCTATGAAGAGCGCGAGATGGACGTCCTGACCCGCTCCGTGATCACGCAGTTTGAACAATATGTCAAATTGAACAAGAAGGTGCCGCCGGAGATTCTGACCTCCCTGGCGGGCATCGAACAGGCCGGGCGCCTGGCCGACACGGTCGCGGCGCATATGTCGCTCAAGCTGTCCGAGAAACAAAAGGTTCTCGAAATCCCGGACGTGCGCAAGCGCCTCGAACACATGCTGGCCGTCATTGAAGGCGAGATGGATGTGCTGCAAATCGAGAAGCGCATCCGCGGCCGGGTCAAGCAGCAGATGGAAAAGAGCCAGCGCGAGTACTATTTGAATGAGCAGATGAAAGCCATTCAGAAGGAGCTGGGTGAGCTGGACGATGCCCCCAACGAAATCGGCGAACTTGAAAAGCGCATCAAAGCGGCCGGCATGCCCAAAGAGGCGCGTGAGAAGGCCAATTCCGAACTCGCCAAGCTGAAATTGATGTCGCCGATGTCGGCGGAAGCCACGGTGGTGCGCAACTACATTGACTGGTTGGTGAAATCGCCCTGGAAGAAGCGCAGCAAGGTCCATCTGGATATCGCCGCCGCCGAGAAAGTGCTCGAAGCCGATCATTACGGCCTGGAGAAGGTCAAGGAGCGCATCGTCGAATACCTGGCGGTGCAGCAGCGCGTGAAGAATCTGCGCGGGCCCATCCTCTGTCTCGTCGGTCCTCCCGGCGTCGGTAAAACCTCCTTGGGGCAAAGCGTCGCGCGCTCCACCAATCGCAAGTTCGTACGCATGTCGCTGGGCGGCGTGCGCGATGAGGCGGAGATTCGCGGCCACCGGCGCACTTACATCGGCTCTATGCCCGGCAAGATCATTCAGAATCTCGCCAAATGCGGGGTCCGCAATCCTTTGTTCCTGCTCGATGAAGTCGACAAGATGTCCACGGACTTCCGCGGCGATCCTTCCTCGGCGCTGCTCGAAGTGCTCGACCCGGAACAGAACAGCACCTTTAACGACCATTATCTCGAGGTCGATTTCGACCTGTCCGAAGTGATGTTCGTTTGCACGGCGAACAGCCTGAATATTCCTGCGCCGCTGCTGGATCGCATGGAAGTGATCCGCATCCCGGGCTACACCGAGGATGAGAAGAGCAATATCGCGCGCCGCTACTTGCTGCCGAAACAGATCAAACAAAACGGTTTGAAAGACGGCGAACTGGTGGTCGCGGATGTCGCCATTCACGACATGATTCGTTACTACACGCGCGAAGCCGGCGTGCGCAATCTCGAGCGCGAGATTTCCAAGATCGGACGCAAAGCGGTGAAACAACTGCTGCTGGCACCCGCGGAAAAGACGGTGACGGTCGATTCGGACAATCTCGACAAGTACCTAGGAGTGCGACGCTTCCGCTACGGCAAGGCCGAGGAAAGCAACCGCGTCGGCCAGGTGACCGGATTGGCGTGGACCGAGGTCGGCGGCGAGCTGTTGACCATTGAAGCCGCCGTCGTCAATGGCAAGGGCAAGCTCACGCACACCGGGCAGCTCGGCGAAGTGATGCAAGAGTCCATCCAAGCGGCGATGACGGTGGTACGCAGCCGCTCCGCAGTGCTCGGACTCGATGTGGATTTCTATCAGAAGGCGGACGTGCACATTCACGTGCCGGAGGGCGCCACCCCGAAGGACGGCCCCAGCGCCGGCGTCGGGATGGCCACCGCATTGATTTCCGCGCTCACCAAAATTCCGGTGCGCTCGGATGTCGCCATGACCGGCGAGATCACCCTGCGCGGCGAAGTGCTGCCGATCGGCGGGCTCAAAGAGAAGCTGCTGGCGGCGCACCGTGGGGGCATTACGACCGTATTGATTCCCGACGACAACACCAAGGATTTGGCCGAGATTCCCGACAACATCAAGGAAAAGCTCGACATCCGCTCGGTCAAATGGATCGACGAGGTGCTGCAAGTTGCCTTGACGCATATGCCGGTGCCGCTCGGGCCCCCCGTGGATCCGGCGAAGCCG
>Ga0209169_10000199_pt1 | contig 35592 bp, 32 predicted proteins | sample HubBroMetageWRM4_FD_188346 | JGI IMG/M metagenome (GOLD analysis project Ga0209169, IMG submission 188346) | Warmed soil microbial communities from the Hubbard Brook experimental Forest, New Hampshire - Hubbard Brook CCASE Soil Metagenome WRM 4... | ecosystem: Environmental > Terrestrial > Soil...
CGCCGATGATGTTCATCACCTTCGACTCATTCGGCCGCGGCCGGCGTTTGTCGATGATGGCCAAATCGGCATCATCCAATCGCTTTGCCAGCGCTCGTGCGCGCACCACGCCGCCGACATCGGGCGACACCACAATCATGTTCTGGTACTTCTGTTTCCAGACCTCGCCGAGCAGCACCGGTGAGGCGTACACATTGTCCACCGGGATGTCGAAAAATCCCTGAATCTGATCCGCGTGCAAATCAATGGTCAGCAATCGATCCACGCCCGCGCGCGTCATCATGTTCGCCACCAATTTGGCCGTGATAGCCACGCGCGTCGCGCGCGGCCGGCGATCCTGGCGGCCGTAGCCGAAATAGGGCACCACCGCCGTCACCCGCTTCGCCGAGGCGCGCCGGCAGGCATCCGCCATCATCAGAAGCTCCATCAAGTGCTCCGCCGGCGGATGCGTCGGCTGCACAATGAACACGTCGCGCCCGCGGACGTTTTCTCGCAGCTCGACGCTCACTTCGCCGTCGCTGAATCGATCCACATCGGCGCGCCCCAACGGCACGTGCAAGTGGCGGGTGATCTCCGTCGCGAGCGGCGCATTGGCATTGCCGGTAAACACCGCGATCGACAGCGAGCCAAATTCATTTGTTTGCGACATCGACCTTGCTCAAAACGGCCAATCGTCCCGACCGTAAAAATTTGGCTGGGGTGGAAGGATTATTCGGCCCTGCGGGCCTCACCCCTCCGGGGCCGCCCTTCGGGCGTTATCCTTCCTCAGCTAACCCATCCTACTGGACCAATTTCAATCGACGAATCGTCCCCACCGTAAAAATTTGGCTGGGGTGGAAGGATTCGAACCTCCGAATGGCGGGATCAAAACCCGCTGCCTTACCACTTGGCGACACCCCAACTTGGAAAAAAACCGACGACCGGCATCAACCGGGCCGCAATCCCTCAAGCAAGGGTGAGTCATTCAGTCCGCGAGCCAGAAAGCCTTCAAACTCTGGCGGCACCTTGCGCATTATTTCTTGTGCAAGATCCTTATTCTCACAGGCCAAAAAAACACAGGCCCCCGTGCCAGTCAGGCGCGCAGAACCGAAGACCGATAGCCAATCGAGCGCGTGTGCAACTTCAGGATAGCGGCGTCGCACCACGCCCAAGCAATCGTTCCTTCCACCAGACGCCAGGAAACCGTGAATTGTGATGGGCGCAGAATTCCTTGTCAATTCAGGATCTTGAAACACCGCAGCGGTGCTGACAAAGACATTCGGCTTTAAAATCAAATAGTTAGCTTCCGCCGGGGCCAGCGGCGGGTACAACGGGGTCAGGCGTTCCCCCACGCCTTCGGCCCAGGCCGCCCGGCCATGCACAAATACGGGCACATCCGCCCCCAGTTTGAGACCGATGGCCGCCAGTTTTTCCAGCGGCCAATGAATTCCCCACAGGTGATTGAGCGCAACCAGGCAGGTGGCGGCATCGGAACTGCCCCCTCCCAGACCTCCGCCAACGGGAATTTTTTTGGTGAGGCTGATGTCGGCACCCAAGGTCGTACCGCTGGCGCTTTGCAACGCCTGGGCCGCGCGAATGCAGAGGTCCGCGTCCGCAGGCAGCCCCGGTATATCTATCGCACGGAGAATCAGCCCGTCGCCGCGCACCTCGATTTTGATCTCATCGCAAAGATCGATGAATTGAAAACAACTTTGCAGCTCGTGGTAGCCGTCGGGCCGCCGGCCCAAAATGTGCAGAAAGAGATTCAGCTTTGCCGGCGCCGGCCACACCGAGCGCAACGGTGTCATTTGGACCAATCCCAGTGATCGATCACGATGCGCACGCGTACATTGCCGGCCGTCAAGACCAGCCGCGCGGGCAGCAAATCGCCTGCTACCGGCATATACCGATCGTACGCAATGCTCCATCCCGCCTGGCTCAAGACTTTCGCCCGATCTTGATCATTGCGCGACAGGTCGAAAGTCGAATCGGGATTCGGAACGCCGAGCAGCCAGTAATGCAGATTTTCGATCGGCAGATCGAATCCCAACTTTTCCTGCACAGACGCCAACACCGCATCGCTCGGCGGCGCGCCGTTCAGCGAAACACCTTCTGGGGTTTGCTTGAGCACCAAGGCACCAATGCCGAAGGGACCCGACAAATGCACTTCGGCGGCGCGATCTGTTTGATGCCAATTGAGTGAGGCCTGCCAGCCTTGGGTGCCCAATGCAACCGCGGCTCGCCCGTCAAGCTGCCAATCATTCGCGTTTTGCAATGCCCCGACGCGCTGCTGCCACGCCGTCGATGGCGGCGCCACGGTGCGCGTGGTCGCGCACGCAGCCAGCGCACAGCAACACATCAAGGTCAACGCGTGCCGCATGCTCAAATCAGTTTGCGGAGGTCAGACGATGCCGCGTCGATTTCAGCAATTGATTGTCGGCATCCATCGCGCTGGCCTCGGACCAGATTCTCTGGGCCTCATCCTGCTGTCCCAATTGCCACAGGACTTCGCCCAAGTGTGCCGCAATGTCGCCGTCGTGATCGTCGGCATACGCCATTTTCAGAAAGGGCAGCGCATCGGCCGGGCGCCCTTCGCGGAAGTATACCCAGCCCAAGCTGTCCAAAATCGCGGGATTCTTGGGCGCCGCCGCATGCGCGCGCTCGATCAACTTGCGCGCCCGCGAAAGGTCCTTGGTGTGATCGGCGAGCGTGAATCCCAAGGCGTTCAAAGCCGCCGGATCGTTGGGCCGCGACTTGACCACCAGCGTCAATTCACGCAAGGCCTCGGAAACCTGTCCTTGTTCTTCATAGACGGACGCTCGCGCATAGCGCAATTCCACGCTATCCGGATAGTCCATCTCGCCTTTTTCCAGAACCGCAAATGCCTTCGGTAGGTCGCTCGACTGCACATACATCCGCGCGCGCGCCGTCAAGATTTCCGGCGCGCGTTGCGGCTCGTCTTCCAAGAGACGGTCGAGCAGCTCGTCGGCCGCGCTCGGCGCGCCGTGCTTGTGCAGCAACATGGCCGCTCGCAGCAAGGCGGGCACGACGTTTTCGCCGTTCTGTACTTGCGAGAAAAAGCGCAGTGCGCGTTCAGGGTCGCCGTTGCGATCGGCGATCAGCGCCAGGTAATAAAATGCATCATCGGGAAACTTGCCGGTATTCAACAATTGTCGGAACTTGGCCGATGCCGCCTCGTAATGTCCCTGCTGAAATTCCAGCAACCCCAGCAGGCGCAGCGCCACGGCAGTCGACTCGGGGTTGCGGGCCAGGATCTCCAGCTGCTCCGAGGCCTCGGGTAGCCGCTGCGCCGTCATCAGCAGCGCCGCATAGTTGAAGCGATTGGCCGCCGACGGATCGGTCTCGAGCTGCGCCTGCGCGGCGTGCAACGGCTCCTCGACATCGCCCGCCAAAATTCGCGCGCGCAGCAGCGTCTGCGCCAGCTCCTTATGCGCCGTCTGCTTGGCCTCATTGCTGCTCGAGGTTTCGATCGCGAGCGCGCCGCTCAAGCTATGCACCGCCGCAGCCGGATCGTCCGCGCGCATCGCCGCGATGCCTTGGATGCGGAGCGCCGAGGGCGAGGCCGGAAAGTACGATGCCAGTCGATCGGCGAGCTGGTGCGCCCCGAACACATTTTCATCGGACCCCAAATCCGTTTCGACATCGGCGAACTCGGCATCCACGCCCGCCGGAGAATTCAACAAGACCACGCGATAGTGAGCCGCCGCTTCGTCGACCTTATCGAGCGCCAATGCGGCTCGGGCTGCGGCACGTTGTGCCTGCAGCGATTTGGGATCGACGACGAGCCAGCGAGCGGCAACGTCGGCCATGAGCGATGGCTGCAGCGTCTCGGCCGTCACTTCAGTGGCGCGCTGAAAGATCGCCGGATCGGTTTCATGCGCCGCTGCGGTCGCATACTGAATCGCGGCCACACGCGGTTGCTGACGTGCTAGGGCTAACTCGCCCGTGACGGTATAAAATGACTGCGGCGCCGGGTCGGACTTCGAATGCGTAGCCGCGCAGGCGCTCAAAACGAGCACGCTTACGCCCAAACCAGCCCTGGCCATGATGGAAAACGAGAACACAGCCTCACTATAGCGAAATGAATAACCCGATGCCGCGGATTCATCCTTGATCTGGCGGTGCGTCATACACCAGAATCCCTTAAAACTCGGGCCAAAACGCATCCATGGCAGTCAATATCCTCGGTATCAACCATAAGACGGCCCCGGTCGCGCTGCGCGAAAAGGTGGCGTTCACCGAAGATCGGCTGGGCGCCGCTTTGCTGACCTTGCGCCAGGAGCTGGGGGTCGCCGAGGCATTGATTCTCTCGACGTGCAATCGCACCGAAGTGTATTGGTCGGGCACGGCCAGCGGCTCGCAACTGTCGCAATGGTTGGAACGACATCATGGGAATGACCTCGATCTCGCCGCCAGTCTTTATGTCCATCAAGAATCGCGCGCCGTTGAGCACACCTTTAGCGTCGCCTCCGGGCTCGATTCCATGGTGTTGGGCGAGGTGCAAATCCTCGGGCAATTGAAAGATGCATACCGAATCGCGCAAGAAAGCGGCAGCACCGGTCCGATCCTCAATAAATTGTTCCAAGCGGCTTTTTCGGCCGCCAAGCGCGTGCGCACCGAAACGCGCATCGGCGCCAACGCCGTGTCACTCGCTTCCGCCACCGTCAGCCTGGCACGGCGGGTGTACGCGGATTTGAGCGCCCACACCGTCTTGCTCGTCGGTGCCGGCGACATGAATGCGCTGACGGCACGGCACTTCATCAGCGCAGGCATCCAGCGCATGGTGATTGCCAACCGTACCTTGGAGAAAGCCCAATCGCTGGCGGGCGAACTCAAGGTCCACGCCGCGCCCTTGACCGATCTGGACGAGCAACTGGCCGACGCCGACATCGTCATCAGTTGCACCGCCAGCCCCGAGCCGTTGATCAGCAAACGGGCGGTCGAGGCGGCCATTCGCGCCCGTCGGCGGCGGCCGATTTTTATGGTGGACATGGCCGTGCCGCGCGATATCGACCCTGAGGTCGCCGAGCTGGAAGACGTCTATCTCTTCTCCATCGATGACCTTCAGCAGCTGGTGGACGAGAATATTCAACAGCGCGAAGTGGCCGCAGGCGGCGCGCGGCTGCTCATCAACGAAGAGGTGGCGCGGTTTCTCGCCGAGTCGCGCGCGCAGGACGCGGGCCCGGCCATTCGTGCGCTGCGTCAGCAGGCCGAGGGCATTCGCCAGCAAACCGTGGAGCAGGCACGCCGCATGTTGGCGGCGGGCAAATCGACCGATGAAGTCCTCGATTACCTCGCCAACACCCTCACCAACCGGCTGTTGCACGCACCCACCCAGGCTCTGCGCCAGGCGTCCGAGCTGGCTGATTTGGCCCTGGCGGAGACCGTGACCCGGCTGTTGACCGAAGAACGCGAGCGCTAGGAACCTTCTGAGACAGGCTCCTGGCCCATAAGGCCGCTATAATCCGCGCCCATGAAAGATTCGATCCGGCGCAAGCTGGAAAAACTCGACGAACGCTTCGAGGAAATCAGCCGTCTGTTGTCCGACGCCGGCGTCATTTCCAAGCAAAACCAATTTCGCGAACTCTCGATGGAGTACTCGCGGCTCGAGGACTTGGTGGACCGCTACCGGCGCTTTCTGGCGCTCGAGGGCGACGCGGCCACGGCGCGGGAATGGGCCGCCGACAAAGACCCCGCAACCCGTGCCATGGGCGAGGAGGAACTGGCCGACTTGAATCCGCGCCTGCTGGGCGAGGAACTCGAGTTGCAGCATCTGTTGGTGCCCAAAGATCCACACGATGACAGCAATATCTTTCTGGAGGTCCGCGCCGGCACCGGCGGCGACGAGGCCGCCATCTTTGCCGGCGATTTGTTTCGCATGTACGCCCGCTACGCCGAATCCAAAGGCTGGGGCGTCGAGGTGTTGAGCGAGAGTCCCGGCGAACACGGCGGGTACAAAGAAGTCATCAGCCGCGTCATCGGACGCGGCGCCTATTCACTGCTTAAATTCGAATCCGGCACGCACCGGGTGCAACGCGTGCCGGCCACCGAAGCTCAAGGGCGCATTCACACCTCGGCGTGTACCGTGGCGATCTTGCCGGAACTGGAAGAAGTCGAGGCGGTGGACTTGAATCCGGCCGAACTGCGCATCGATACCTATCGCTCTTCCGGCGCCGGCGGACAGCACGTGAACAAAACTGACTCCGCCATTCGCATCACGCACCTGCCCACCGGCATCGTGGTGGAATGTCAGGATGAGCGCTCGCAGCACAAGAACCGTTCGCGCGCCATGTCCTTGCTCAAGGCGAAGCTGCTGTCCGCGGAACGCGAGAAGCAGCAGAGCGCCCAAGCGCAATCGCGCAAGCTTCAGGTGGGGTCGGGCGATCGCTCCGAGCGAATCCGCACCTACAATTTTCCGCAAGGCCGCGTGACGGACCATCGCATCAATCTCACCTTGTATAAACTCGATGACGTGATGAACGGCAACCTCGACGAGTTGGTGCGCGCGCTCAATCAGGAACATCAAGCCGAAGAACTGGCGAACCAAGTCGAATGACCACCGTGGCCACCATCGCCGAAGCCGTGAAGCAGGCTGCGCACACCCTGGCGCCGCACAGCGAATCGCCGCGCCTCGACGCCGAATTGCTGCTGTCGATGCTACTGGGCCTGCCCCGTTCAGCTTTGATTGCACGCGGCAAGGAACCTCTGGCCTCGCATGAGAGCGCCTACGCCGAGCTCATTGCCCGGCGCGCCCACGGCGTACCGGTCGCCTATCTCACGGGCACGCGCGAGTTTTGGTCGCTGCCGCTCAAAGTCTCACCGGCGGTTCTGGTGCCTCGCCCGGAGACTGAACTGCTGGTTGAGCACGCACTCGCCCTGCTGCCCCGCGATGCGCTCGGTTCAGTGTTGGATCTTGGCACCGGCAGCGGCGCCATCGCCTTGAGCCTGGCTCATGAGCGTCCGCGCTGGGCGATCACGGCCGTCGATGTATCATCCGCGGCGCTGGATATCGCGCTCCAGAATGCGCGCCTCTTGAAGCTCGCGCACATCCAGTGGCGATTGGGCAGCTGGTTCGGCCCGGTGATGGGCGAACGATTTCATCTGATCATCGCCAATCCGCCCTACCTGGCGGCCACGGATCCGGCGCTGGCCGCCCTGTGTGCGGAGCCCGACGTGGCATTGATTGCCGGTCCGAGCGGACTCGAGGCACTCTCCGTCATCATTGCGCAAGCGCCCGGGCATCTTCACGCCGGCGGCTGGTTGGCCTTGGAGCATGGTATCGACCAGGCGCAAGACGTCGCGCGGTTGATGCAGCAGCACAGTTTTGATTCGATTCGTACTTATTCTGATTTTTCAGGCCGGCCCCGCGTCACGCTGGGCGTTCACACACAACATTAGGAACTCCCATGATCCGCTTCGAAACCAGCTTGGGCGATTTCACCATCGAATTGTTTGAGAAGGAAGCGCCCGAATCGGTCGCCAATTTCACCCGCTACATCGACGAAGGCTTCTTCGATGGCACCATTTTTCACCGTATCGTCCCGGGGTTCGTCATCCAGGGCGGCGGCTTCACGGAAGACATGACGCAGAAGAAAACCAAGCCGCCGGTCAAGAACGAAGCCGACAATGGCCTGAAGAACAAGCGCGGCACCTTGTCGATGGCACGCACCAATGACATCAACAGTGCCACGTCGCAGTTTTTCGTGAATCTGAAGGACAATGACTTTCTCGACCACTCGCGCGGCAATTTCGGTTACGCGGTTTTCGCCAAGGTGACCGAGGGCATGGACGTCGTCGACAAGATCGCGGCGGTTGAAACCGGGCGCAAGCGCGGCTTCGATGACGTGCCGGTGGAGGCGGTCACCATGAAGAGCGTCAAGCGCGTGAAATCTTAACGGGCGTGGCGCAGAAGAAGTCATTCTTTCGGCGGCTGGCGCTAGGGATCCTCGGGATATTGTTGTTTTGCATCGTGGCGAGCGTCGTGGCCGTGGCGCTGCTGCGCTGGATCAACCCTCCCTACAGCGCCTTCATGGCGCAGACGCAGTTCGCAGCCTGGGCGAAACACGATCGCACCTATGTATTTCGTCATCGCTGGGTCGACTTGAATCAAATCTCGCCGAACCTGCCCTTGGCCGTGGTCGCCTCGGAAGACCAGAAATTTCCCGAGCACTGGGGCTTCGATGTGGAGGCCATCGAAAAAGCCTACGAAATGAATCAGCACAGCCATCGCGTGCACGGCGCAAGCACCATCAGCCAGCAGGTCGCGAAGAATCTGTTTTTATGGTCCGGGCGCAGCTATTTCCGCAAGGGGTTGGAGGCCTATTTCACGCTGTTGATCGAAGCCTGCTGGCCCAAGCGGCGCATCCTGGAGATCTACCTGAACATCGCCGAATTCGGCTATGGGGTCTACGGCGCCGAGGCAGCCGCACAGCGCTTCTTTCACATCCCCGCCGCCAAGCTGACGCGCAGCGACTCCGCCGTGCTGGCGGCGGTGTTGCCGAATCCGGAGCGGCTGATCGCCGCCGCGCCCTCGGCGTACGTGCTGCAGCGGCGCGACTGGATCCTAGGACAGATGCAAGCGCTCGGCGGCCCCGAGATGCTGGATGAGATTGACGCCTACCCGAGCCGGCGCCGCTAAGATCCGCTCCAGAATTTCCGGTATTTCAAACACCGCGCGGTTGCGGATGCGCTTGACGCCGGCGCGATACACATCGATGTGATCCGTGACTTGCACCACCCCTGCGCGAATGGCCTTGAACGAATCGAGCACCACACCGAAGCCATTCTCCTCGATCCACTCGGTGTTGTAGCGCTCCTGCGGCATGGTCCAGGCGTTGCGCACCACGATCACCGGCAGGCCCTGTTGCACGGCCTCGCTGAGGCTGCCCGGACCCGGCTTGCCGATAAAGAAGTCGCTCAATTGCATGTAGCGGCTGATCTGCGAGGTGAAACCCACCACCAGACGAGGCGCGGCGGCGCGCATGTTGCGCAAGTGCTCCGCGAGAATCGCGTTGTGGCCGCACGCCAGGATGAGCTGAACATCATCGAGACGCTTGGAGATTCCGCGCATCACCCGCGATCCATGGCCGCCGAACATGACCATGCCGGTGGGCCGATCCGGATCGAGCCCAAGCTTCAGCATTTCCTCGCGCCGATTCAGCTTCAGGTCTTGGTAAAAAGCCGGATTGATGATCATGCCGGACGTTTCGTGAACGCACGCCTGGTCCCGAACGGCGGCGCGCGCTTGGGCTGCGGCACGCGGGGTTCCACAGATGAAGTGCTGCGCTTGATCGGGCTCAATCCAGAAATGCGGTGGGAAATCCGCCAGGTCGGTGAGAATGGTGGCGTAGGGGACTTGGCTGTTGGCCAGCATCGCGGCCTGGTACATGGCGCGGTTGAAATTCGGCACCATGGAGACGATCAGATCGGGCCGCGTTGCCTGCCAGTGCCGGCGCAGCTGACTGACCAAGGATTTGTGGCTCAGGCGAATCAGCATCTGCAAGATGCGCAATTCCTGCGCGAGACCCAAGGTCCAGCCGCGCGCGAGGCGCACGTTATAGTAATCTTCCGGCTTGACGCCGGTGGTTCTGCGAAAGATGTCTTGCGGATCGAGGACTTCGAACAAATTGACCAGCCTGACCTGCCAGTCTTTGTATTGCTCGCGAATCGCCATCTCGAGGGCCACGGCGGCGGAGCGATGCCCTCCTCCCGCATTGATGTACACGAGATCAATCGTTGTCATTCGCGCTCATTTTGAGCGGCAAGTGTGACCAAGCGATGAAAGCCTTCCTTTTTGTGACGCTGTTGGCGCTCTTGGGCGATGCGGCCGCGGCCGCGGCCGCTCCGACGCTCTTGAGTCACGGCCGCTTCAAGGATTTGGCGGTCTATCACCCGCCGGCGGAGGTATCGAGTTTTGTCCTGTTCTTGTCCGGCGATGAAGGCTGGGGCCGCCGTGCGGAGCGCTTCGCGGAGCAGCTCGCGCAGCAAGGCGCCATGGTGGTGGGCATCGATTTTCCGAAATTCAAAGCGTCGCTGGAGGCGGACGGCGCGGACTGCGTCTTCCCGGATGGCGACCTGGAAAACTTGAGTCATTTCGTGCAAGCCTATTTCCATAACTCGAGCTATCTGGCACCGCTCCTGGTCGGGATCGACTCCGGCGGCAGCATGGCTTACGCGGTGCTGGCGCAAGCGCCAGGGGATACCTTTGCCGGCGCGCTCAGCGTCGGCTTTTGTCCGCATTTGAGTCTCGACAAGGCGCTGTGCAAAGGCTCCGGACTCAACTTGACGCACGGTGCGCGCGGCTCAGGGTTAAACCTGCTGCCGATTAAGTCGCTGAATAATCCCTGGGTGATCCTCGAGGACGCCAACGGTCTCGAATGTCCTGCTGCGGCAAGCCGCGATTTTGTCGCGCGCGTGCATGGTGCCGCCCTTGCCACGCTGCCGCAGGTGAACGAGGGCCCGTTCAACGCGGCCTTCGCCAAGCTCGCCGCGGCAGGTCGCAGTCGTGTCGTGGCACCGCCCGCGGCATTGGGTGATCTGCCGGTCGTCGAAGTACCGCCGCAGCCCAATACGCCCCCCTCCGACTCCTTCGCCATCATCATGTCCGGCGACGGCGGCTGGGCCGGGATCGACCAAAGCGTCGCCGCGGCGCTGAGTGCCAAAGGCATTTTCGTCGTCGGATGGGATTCGCTGCGCTATTACTGGACCGCCCGCACGCCCGACGGAGTGGCGGCGGATACCGACCGGATGATTCGCTACTATCTCGCGCGCCTGGGCAAGAAGCACGTGCTGCTCATCGGTTATTCCCAGGGTGCCGATGTGCTGCCTTTCGCCGTGAACCGTCTGCCGGCCGCGACCAAGACGGCGGTGTCCTTGATGGCGATCTTAGGCATGTCCGAGCACGCACTGTTTGAATTTCATGTCAGCAGCTGGATCTCGGATGACAACTCGGGTCCGGAGACCCTGCCCGAAGTGAATCGGATCAGCGGCATGCCGGTGCTGTGCATTTATGGCGAGGACGAGCATCACTCGCTCTGTCCGAAACTGGACTCGGGCAAATTCAAGATCGTGAAAGTCAAAGGCGGCCATCACTTCGACGGCAATTATGCTGCGCTGGCGGATGACATCCTGTCGACAGCCAACCCGTAAAGAAAGCCGCGCCAGGGACTCGCCGCAGCTCCCGCGTCCGCCGCGCCTAAATCCGCCCTTCCGCCACCATCCAGTCGTAGCAATCCTTCACCATGTCCTTCAAGGGCACGACTCGATAGCCGAGCTCGCGATGCGCCTTCTCCGAGGATGTGCTGACTTTCCGGCTCATCAGGCTGGCCATTTCCGGCGTGATGGGCGGTTCTTTGCCGGTGAATCGGCTCGCCAGATCGCCCACGACCGCGACGACGCGCAGCAGCGCCAACGAGGTTTCTTTTTGAGGCGCCGGTTTTCCTACCAGTGTGGAGATTTCTTTCACCAACTCCATCATGGTCTTGTTTTCGCCGCCGAGTAGATACGACCCGCCGTTTTGCCCCTTGTCAGCCGCGGCGATATGCGCCGCCACGACTTCGCGCACATGCGTAAAAGTCAACAACGACGGCGGGACGCCGGGGAGTTTATTGTCGCGAATCATCACGAACAGGCGGGACCAGGTCCCAATGTCATACGGCCCCATAATCGCGCCCGGCTGCATGATCACGACCTCGAGACCTTTGGGGATGGCGGCGCGCGCCAGCTCCTGCGCCTGCCACTTGGTTTTCTGATAATTGACGCTGGCGTTCGCCGCGAGGCTCGGTGTCGCTTCGGTTATTTCGCCGTCCACCGGGCCGTAGGCCGAGATCGATGAGGTAACGATGAGGCGCCGCACTCCCTTCGCCAGCGCCGCCTCGACGATGTGCTTCGTGCCGTCCACGTTGTCGCGAGTCTGCTGGGTATTTCCGCCGCGCCACATGTTGGTGTTGCCGGCAACATGGAAGACCGTATCGGTTCGCTGCGGCATCGCGGCCAGCAATGATTTCGGGTCGCTCAACTCGCCCACCGCGAGCTTCGGCCGAAATCGCTTCAGCAATTTGAGATCCGAGGAAGGACGATGCAGGGCCGTCACATCCCAACCGCGAATCATCAGCTCCTTGACCAAGTTGAGACCGACGAAGCCGGTCCCGCCGGTGACGAAGGCCGCCCTTCCCAGGCTAGGCGGCATCCGCCGCGTCTCCCACGTCGGGCTCGTAGCCTAGCAGCGGCGCCAACCACCGTTCCGCTTCGTTCACTGTGAATCCCTTGCGTTGCGCATAGCTCAAGACCTGATCTCGGTCGATCTTGCCGACGCCGAAATAGTGCGCCTTCGGGTGCGAAAAATAAAACCCGCTCACCGCCGCTGTGGGCAACATCGCAAACGATTCCGTCAAATGTAAACTCGCGGTGCGCTCGGCATCCAGCAGTCGCCAGAGCAAGGCCTTTTCGGTGTGGTCGGGACAGGCGGGATACCCGGGCGCGGGCCGGATCCCTTGATATTCCTCGCGAATCAACCCGGTACTGTCCAATTGCTCGTTCGGCGCATAGGCCCAAAATTCGCGCCGTGCCCGCTCGTGCAGGCGTTCCGCCAGCGCCTCCGCCAAGCGATCCGCGAGTGCCTTGAGCAGGATGCTGCTGTAGTCATCGTGCTGGGCTTCGAATCGCGCCACATGTTCATCGATGCCGATCCCGGCGGTTACCGCGAAGGCGCCGATATAGTCGGCGCGGCCGCTCTGCGCCGGCGCGATGAAGTCGCTCAAGCAAAGCTGAGCCTGATCCTGCGGCTTGGATTTCTGCTGACGTAAGTTGTGCAAACGCAGTTCGACCGACTGCCGGCTCTCGTCGCTGTACACGTTGATGTCGTCATCGCCCACGCTGTTGGCCGGGAAGAAGCCGACGACGGCGCGTGCCTTGAGCCATTTTTCGGCAATCAAGGTGTTCAGCATGCGCGTGGCGTCCGCGTACAGGCTGCTCGCCGCCTCGCCCACGACTTTGTCCCGCAAAATATCCGGAAACTTGCCGGCGAACTCCCAGGCATTGAAAAATGGCATCCAGTCGATGTACGGCACCAGTTCCTGCAGCGGATAGTCATCGAAACTTCTGCGGCCGAGGAATGCGGGCACCGGCGGTGAATAGGCGCCCCAATCGATCTTGAATTTCTTGGCGCGCGCCTGGGACAGGGACAACTGCGGCGCTTTCGCGCCTTTGTTGCGGTGCTGCTCGCGCCGACGCTCGTTGTCCGCCTTGATGGTCGCGACATAGGCCTCGCGCGAGCTCAAGGTTACCAGCTGCTGGCACACGCCGACCGAGCGCGATGCATCCTTGACGTAGACCACGGCACCCGCATATTGCGGATCGATTTTCACCGCCGTGTGCGCCGGCGAGGTGGTCGCCCCGCCGATCAGCAGCGGCTGCTTATATCCCAAGCGCTGCATTTCCTTGGCGACATGCACCATTTCATCCAATGACGGCGTGATGAGTCCCGACAGCCCGATGAGGTTCGCGCCTTCGCGGGTCGCGGCCTCGAGGATTTTCTCGCACGACACCATGACGCCCAGATCGACGACTTCGAAGTTATTACATTGCAGCACCACGCCGACGATGTTCTTGCCGATGTCGTGCACGTCGCCCTTCACGGTGGCCATGACCACTTTGCCGTTGGAGCGGCTCGCGCCGGATTTTTCCTTTTCGATGTAGGGAATCAGCACGGAGACGGCTTTTTTCATCACGCGCGCCGATTTCACCACTTGCGGCAGGAACATCTTGCCGGCGCCGAATAGATCGCCGACCACATTCATGCCGTCCATCAACGGACCTTCGATGACATCGAGCGGACGCTTCGCCTGCAAGCGCGCCTCCTCCGTGTCGTCGAGCACAAATTCGTCCAGCCCCTTGATCAAGGCATGCTGCAAGCGCTCGGCCACCGGCAGCTTGCGCCATTCCAGATCATCGCCGCGCTTCTGTGCGCTGCCGCCTTTGTAGCGCTCGGCGATCTCCAGGAGCCGCTCGGTGGCATCCGCACGGCGCGCCAGAATCACGTCTTCCACGCGATCGCGCAGTTCTGGGTCGATGTCTTCGTAAATCGCGAGCTGGCCGGCATTGACGATGCCCATGGTGAGCCCGGCGCGGATGGCGTGATACAGAAAGACCGAGTGCATGGCTTCGCGCACGCGATCGTTGCCGCGAAACGAAAACGACACGTTGCTGACGCCGCCGCTGGTATGCGCCGCCGGCATGCGTTCCTTGATGGCCGCGACCGCTTCGATAAAGTCGAGGCTGTAGCGGTTGTGCTCCTCGATGCCGGTCGCCACCGCGAAAATGTTCGGATCGAAAATGATATCTTCGGCCGGAAACTGGATGCGCTCGGTCAAGATTCGATACGCGCGCTCGCAGATGCTCACCTTGCGCTCGATGGTATCCGCCTGGCCCTTCTCATCGAAGGCCATCACCACCACGGCGGCGCCGTAGCGCAAACAGAGGCGTGCATGCGTCAGGAATGCTTCCTCACCTTCCTTCAGGCTGATGGAATTGACGATGCCCTTGCCCTGCACGCATTTGAGGCCCGCTTCGATCACCGACCATTTCGAGGAGTCGATCATGATGGGCACGCGTGCGATATCCGGCTCACCCGCGATTAGGCTCAAGAACTTCACCATCGCGGCCTGCGAGTCCAGCATGCCCTCGTCCATGTTCACGTCGATGAGCTGCGCGCCGTTCGCCACCTGTTGACGCGCCACATCGACCGCGGCGGCATAATCCCCCGCTTCGATCAATTTGCGAAACTTCGCCGAGCCGGTGACGTTGGTGCGCTCGCCCACATTGACGAACAAGCTGCGCGCATCGATGGTCAGGGGCTCCAAGCCGCTCAAGCGGCAGGCCGATTCGATGCGCGGCAGCGCGCGCGGCTCAATGCCCTCAACGGCGCGTTTGATGGCCTGAATATGCTCGGGTGTGGTGCCGCAGCAGCCCCCCACCATGTTCACGAAACCGCTGGCAGCAAAGTCGCGCAAAGTCTCGGCGGTTTGCTGCGGCGTTTCGTCGTACTCGCCGAATGCATTGGGCAGTCCGGCATTGGGGTACGCGCAGACGTAGATTTCGGCGATGCGTGAGAGTTCTTCGATATAGGGCCTGAGCTGCTTGCCGCCGAGCGCGCAATTCAATCCCACCACCAGCGGCCTGGCGTGGCGGATGGAATTCCAAAACGCCTCGGTGGTCTGTCCCGACAGGGTGCGCCCCGATGCATCGGTAATCGTGCCGGAGACAATGATGGGCAACTCCTCGCCCACCTCGTCGAACACCTGGCGCACCGCGAACAGCGCGGCCTTGGCATTCAGTGTGTCGAACACGGTTTCGATCAAAATCATATCCACGCCGCCCGCCATCAGCGCGCGCGTGACCTCGGAATAAGCCGCCACCAGTTCATCGAAACTGATATTCCGAAACCCGGGATCGTTCACGTCGGGCGACAGCGATGCGGTGCGGTTGGTGGGGCCCAAGGCGCCCGCGACGAAGCGCTGCATGCCGCTCGCGACGCCGACTTCATCCGCCACCTTGCGCGCCAAGCGCGCCGCTTCAAGATTGAGCTCGCCAACCAATGCCTGCATGCCGTAATCCGCCTGCGAGACCGAGGTCGAATTGAAGGTGTTGGTGGAAATGACATCGGCGCCCGCTTCGAGGTAGGCGCGATGAATGCCTTCGATGATGGCCGGTTGCGTGAGGCTCAGCAAATCGTTGTTGCCGCGAAGATCGCTGCGCCAGTCTTTGAAGCGCTCGCCGCGAAATTGCGCCTCGCTGCAGCGATGCCGCTGGATCATCGTGCCCATGGCGCCATCGAATATCACGACGCGCTCGCTGAGCAGCGCGCTGAACCGTTCAGTTGCGGACCGCTCGTGAACCATCAGGCCACCCGCGCTTCATTGATGCGCGGCCTGATGCCCAAAGCATGGCAAATGGCATAGACCATTTCGGCGCGGTTCAGCGTATAGAAGTGAAACTCATCGACGCCATGCTGGCGCAGGCGCTGAACCTGCTCGATGGCCACATTCGCGGCGATCATGCGGCGGGTCTCGGGGTCCTCATCCAAGCCGTCGAACCGCGTGCGCAACCAATCCGGAACCGAGGCGCCGCAGCGCGCGGCGAAGCGCAGTAATTGCGGAAAGCGCGTGATGGGCAGGATCCCCGGGACGATGCTCACTTTCATCCCGGCCGCCGCGCACCGGTCCCGGTAGCGCAAAAACAAGTCGGTTTCGAAGAAGAACTGCGTGATGGCGCGCCGCGCGCCTGCGTCGACTTTGCGCCGCAAGTTCTCCAGGTCGGCGTCGACGCCGCCGGATTCGGGGTGGCCTTCCGGATAGGCCGCCACCGAGATTTCGAAATCCTCGGCTTCGGCCAAGCCCCGGACCAAATCCGAGGCATAGGCGAATCCGCCCGGGTAAGGCAGGTAGCGTCCGTCCGCCGACAAGTTGGCGGCGGGAGCATCGCCGCGCAGGGCCACGAGGTGCCGCACGCCGAGTTGCCAGTAGGTGTGCGCAATCTTGAGCACCTCCTCGCGCGCCGCGCCGACGCAGGTCAAATGCGGCGCCACCCGTAAATCGGTTTCCTGAAGCACCCGCTGCACGAACTCGTGCGTGCGGGTCCGGGTGGATCCGTCCGCACCATAGGTCACCGAGACAAAACTCGGGCGCAGCGGGGCCAGCCGCTCGACGGACTGCCAGAGCTGCTGGGCCATGGCCTCATCCCCGGGCGGGAAAAACTCGAACGAAACGACTGGATCGGGCACGCGAAACCTTAAATGGCACTAACTCGACAATAAGCATGCAAGAGCCTACGATTTGACTCAATCTCATTATTTTAATACCCGGAATGAATTAGGCTCATGTCGTCCAGCGCCCTCGAAATCCGGCATTTGGAGACCTTATTGGCCCTGGCGGAGTGCGGCAGCCTCTCAAAAGCCGCCGCGCGACTGTTTCTGACCCAGTCGGCCCTGTCGCACCAGCTCAAAACTCTGGAAAGCCACTATGGGGCCGCGCTGGTGGAAAAAAACGTTCGGCCGCTGCGCTTCACGGCCATCGGCCAACGCTTATTGGCCCTGGCGCGGCAGGTGCTGCCGCAAATGGCGGAAGCCGGGCGGGATGTGGCGCGCCTCGCTCAAGGACATGCAGGACCGTTGCGAGTGGCCGTGCAATGCCACAACTGCTTCGACTGGCTCATGCCGGCGATGGATGCCTACCGGACACTGTGGCCCGAGGTGGAGCTCGACATCATTTCCGGATTTCTCATGGATCCGCTGCCGCTGCTCGATCAGGGCGAGGCGGAGTTGGCCATCATCCACGACCCGCAGGAAGCCCACCCCACCGTGGTCTTCAGTCCGCTATTTCGCTATGAAAGCGTGGCCCTGATGAGCCCGCGGCATCGGTTGGCCGCGAAGCCCTGGCTGCAGGCCGCGGATTTCGCCGCCGAAACACTCATTACCTATCCCGTGCCGGACGAGATGCTGGATGTCATGAAGCACTGCCTCACGCCGGCGAATATCAATCCGCGGCGGCGCACGGCGGAATTGACCGTGGCCATTTTGCAGCTGGTCGCGAGCGGGCGCGGCATCGCGGCGCTGCCCTCCTGGACGGTCGGTAATTATATCGAGCGAGGCTACGTGGTCTCCCGGCCCATCGGCGAATCGGGACTGCGCTGCGAACTCTACGCGGCCACCACCCGCGCCGGCGCGGACGCCGCGTATATAAGAGAATTCATCGCATTGACCCGTGCGCAGAGTTTGACGACGCTCGCGGGAGTCTCGGCGCTGTAACGCGAGGCCACGCGCGCTCGCCGCGAGGCCGGCGCTCGCCGCGAGCCCACGACAGCGCTCGGTTAGCCCATGTGCAAACCGCCGTTCACCGAAAAATCGGCGCCGGTCGCAAACGCCGATTCATCCGAGGCAAGCCAGGCGACGATCGAGGCAATTTCACCCGGATCGCCGAGGCGTCGCACCGGAATGGATGAAACGATTTTCTCCATCACCTCAGGTTTCACCGCGCGCACCATGTCCGTGCCGATGTAGCCGGGCGAGACGGAATTGACGGTGACACCCCGGGCCGCCACCTCTTGGGCGAGCGCCATGGAAAATCCGTGGATGCCTGCCTTGGCGGTCGAGTAATTCGTCTGGCCGAACTGTCCCTTCTGACCGTTGACGGACGAGATATTGATGATCCGGCCCCAACCTCGGTCCACCATGCCGTCGATCACTTGCTTGGTGACATTGAACAATGAATTCAAATTGGTGTTGATCACCGCGTCCCAGGATTCCTTGGTGAGCTTGCGGAAGGTGCCGTCGCGCGTGATGCCGGCGTTGTTCACCAAGATATCGATCTCGCCCACGTCAGCGCGGGCTTTCTGGAACGCCGCGGTCGTGGACTCCCAATCGGCGACGTTGCCCTCGGAGCAATGCACGTTGTGGCCCTTCGCGCGCATCTCGCTGATCCAGCGTTCCTTGCGCGTGGAATTCGGGCCGCAGCCCGCAATGACGGTATAGCCTTCGCTGCACAATCGGTCGCAAATCGCCGAGCCGATGCCGCCCATTCCTCCGGTTACGTACGCAATTCTCTTTTGCTTGGTCGCCATGATCGCCCCTTACAATGTGCTATCGCTGCAACACGTATTCACCCGGCGCATCGCCGAGAACGTTGTAACCTTTTGCTGGATTTCCCAGACCTGGCGGCGGCGCATTTTGCGCCCCGGAATGCGTCGCGAGCCATTCCTGCCACCAAGGCCACCAGGAACCTTGATGCAGCGTGGCCTTTTCGAGCCATTCGGCGGCCGCGCAATTCGTGGTCGCGTCCTTCCACGTCAGCTCGCGAAAGCGCCGGCGCGGATGCACCGGACCACAGACGATGCCGGCATTGTGGCCGCCGCTCGTCAGTACATAGGTGTAGTCGCTGGATCGGGTCAGCCCACGCGCCTTGTAGGTCGACTTCCACGGCGCGACATGATCGGTCTCCGTGCCAAACACCACCATGGGCACAACGATGGACTTGAGGTCTATCGGTCGCCCGTTGACTTTGAAGCGCCCGTTCGCCAAGTCGTTCTGAAGGTACAGCTGCTGCAGGTACTCGCTGTGCATGCGCCAGGGCATGCGCGTGCCGTCGCTGTTCCAAGCCATCAAGTCGTTGAGCTTCTCGCGCTTGCCCTTGACGTAGGTATTGATCGCCGGCGTCCACAGCAGATCGTTGGAACGCAGCAGGCCGAAGGCCGCTCCCATCTTGTCGCTGCTCAGGACACCGGCCTTGTGCATCACGGCCTCGAGCATCGCCAATTGGCTCGGACTGATGAAGAACGACAATTCGCCGGGCTCGCTGAAATCCATCTGCGCCGCCAACAACGTCATGGACGCCAATCGATCATCCCCGTCTCGTGCCATCGCGGCCGCGGCGATCGACAGCAGCGTGCCGCCGATGCAATAGCCCACCGCATGGATTTTGCTATCGGGAACGATGGCGGTGACCGCATCGATCGCGGCGCGAATGCCCTTGTCGTGGTAGTCGTCCATTCCTAGGTTGCGGTCGGTTTCGTTGGGATTTTTCCAGGAGATCACAAAAACCGTGTGCCCTTTTTCAACCAGATAGCGCACAAAGGAATTCTGCGGCGATAAATCCAGGATGTAGTACTTCATGATCCACGCCGGGACAATGAGCACCGGCTCCGGATGCACGGTGGCGCTCGTGGGTGTGTACTGAATGAGTTCGATGAGCTCGTTGCGAAAAATGACCTGGCCCGGCGTGACGGCTACATTGACGCCGACCTTGAAGTTTTCCGTGCCGACCGGCTGGTCGTGTTTCAAGGTCCGGCTCACGTCCTCGAGCCAATTCTGAAAGCCGTTCACCAAATTCTGCCCGGACTGCTCCCGGGTCAGTTCCAAGAGTTCCGGGTTCGACAGCAAGTGATTGGCCGGCGAGGTCGCATCCAGCATTTGCCGCGTGGAAAATCCGACCAGATCGGCGCTGTGTTGTGGCAGGCCCGGAATATTGGTGGTCGCCTGCTGCATGACCTTGGCCCAATTCAGATAGCCGCGCGCCATCATGTTGAAGGGCCACTGCTTCCACGCGTCCGATGAGAAGCGCGCATCGTCCGTGACGGGCGCCAACGCCTTACCGGTCGAGGCCTGCATGGCGAAGGAAAAATTGTCCATCATGGCCTTGAAGGCCGTTTGCGCGATGTCGGTTTGCTTTTGGGGCGCCTGGGCAATATTGAGGTACCAGTCCCACCACGCCTGGGCATAGTCATCCGGCGCCAGCCCGCCCGTGATCGCCGCCAATTGCGCGCGCATTTCGCGGCTCAATTGTTCTTGGGCATTCTCGCCCTTTGCAGATTCAGCCATATGTCGAGTCCCCCGGCATTCATGATGGCACGCGCGAAAGTGCGTGTAAAAAGATAAGCGGTGCTCACGGCAAGCGCCTTCACCGGCCTTGACGTGGAACGGGCGGCTGATCGAGACGACGCAACACCGGGGTGGCCTGGAACACACGTCCCCACTGGCGTTCGTTCACTAGGCTCACGATGCCTGCGGCGAGTAGGTTGTTGAGCGCGCCATTCGCCGCCGGCACCGAGATGTTCAAACCTGCGGCTGCCTGCTGCACCGAGAGCACCGGGTGCCCGATTAGGAATCGAGGTAGGCGGCGCGTGGCCGAATGGGCTCGGTAGCTGTGAAGTTCTTGTTCCCAGCGTTCGGCCAAAGCGAGAAGGTCTTCCGCAATTAAGATCGACTCATCGCAGGACTCGACCACGGCGTGACCCAGTAGCTCGAGCCACGGACCCCATTCCCCTTGCAGCTGGACGCTAGCGAGCGCCGCGTAATACTGAGACTTCGCCCGCAGCAACGCGCCCGAAAGATAGAGCGGCGGGTAACCCTCGGCAGCCAGCATCAGCGGCAGGAGCAATCGTCCCGTTCGGCCGTTGCCGTCGTGATAGGGGTGGATGGTCTCGAACTGAGCGTGCGCGATTGCAATCTGCGCCAGTAGCGGAAGCACGGTGTGTTCATCCTCGCGCGGTGCGTACTGCAGGATGCTGGCCGCCATCTCATCCATACAGCCTTTCACCCGGTCGGGCGGTGCCGGCACAAACGTGGCTTCCTCGATTCGCAGCGTCGGTCCGATCCAGACTTGGGTCTCGCGATAGGCCCCCACGGGAGAGCGGGCCGCTTCATCCTGCATGAGCAATGCATGAAGTTCATGGATGAGCTTAAGACTGAGGCCACCGACGCGGACACGGTCGAGGCCGTGCTGGAGTGCGGTGACGTAGCGTTCGGTGATCCTCACGTCGGCCGGCAGGCCGCCGGTACGCTGCGTGGCCTCGTAAGTCAGCAATTGGTGCAAGTCCGATGTCGTGCCCTCGATCTGCGAACTCATGACCGCCTCGCGACGCGCGAGCGTGCGGGTCACCATGTCGGCATTAGGGAGATGCTTCAGGGTGCCTTGCAGACGACCCAAGGCGGCGTGGGCCTTCGGAAAACCCGCGTCGTGCCGGCGGTCTAAGGGGAGCATGCGCGGCGTGGGCGGTGCCACGAGCGCGCAAGCATTTGGATACCCGCCGGCAGGGACGAGATAGGGCTGGCGATCTTTGGCAATCTGATCTCGCCGCATGTGATTTCCCAGGTCGAGTGCGGAAACTTTAAAAGCTCAGTGTTCTTATTAAGTTTATCCAGAAAACTTAATGAGTACAACGAGCTTATGAAGCTTTCGCCATATCCGTTATAGCCATCACGATTTCTAAAGGTTTGGCCGCCGGGAGTCACTTAGAAACGCCCCACAAAAGGAAAGGCCTCGCCGGTCTGTTGGACCGGCGAGGCCTGAACCGCGAGCTCCACGATGAATCGCGAGCTTGGCCTTAGGCTTACTTGGCCTTAGGCGGCTTTCTTCGCCTTCTCGGCAACCTTGGCGCTGGTCTCATCGAGCCACTGCGTCACGGCCCCTTGGGTCTCGGTCGCAATCTTGCTGAACTCTTCCGCGCGGGCGCGCAGCTTGTCGCTCAGGGACAAATTCAGCGTGGTCTGTTGACCGATCAGCTCGGCGGCCGACTTCGGACCGACGCTGGCCTTGGCCTGCGCCAGGCTCCATTCCAAGTAGTCGCCGGCAACCGCGAATTGGTAGTGGGCCAAACGCTCCAGAGTCTTCAAGCCTTCTTGCTGCGCGCGAAACACGGGCGCCATGGCGGTCTTGTAGGTCTCGAACAGGGTGCTGAAATCAAATGTGGGCTGGGTCATGGGGGGCTCCTTTAAAACTGGCAACAATTAACTTGATGGCTGCATTATACAGAAAAAAGTATGCAGTGCAAAAGGATTTTTAGGATCTGGGATCCAGAGCTTCGATCGCAATTAAGTCATTGATTATAAATAAAAATACTTGATTCTTTAATTCTACATAACAAAATTAATCGCCAAAATTAACGCGTCGCAGTAGATCTCCTGCAACTCACCTTTCCCGTTGTCCCAACCGTTCGGATCTGCCACGATCAAGGCATGCGGCTACAGCATTACATCGACGCCCTGGAAGAATTTTGCGCGCGACAGGGCGTCGTGGTGTTTCGCACACCGTTGAGCCCTTGGGTGGTCGGCCGCACGCGTGGACGACAGGTCATTCTGCGCAGCGGCTTGAGCAAGGAAAAGCAATTGCTGACGCTGGTCCACGAACTGACGCACTTTCTGGCGCACGGGCCCGCAGAACAAATCGATCGCACCGTAGCCGAGTACGAAGCCGAGACCGTGGAAAAAATAATCGCCGGTCAACTGGGTCTTAAAGACTTGGGCACGGAGATCGACCTGACTACCGTCACGGACGACCTGTTGGCCTGCTCCGTGACGCGGGTGCGATGGGTGGCCGGCACGCTACTGACGGCACTCCAATGCGCGAAGCCTGCTACGGCTATTGAGACATCTGCCGCGCATATGACGCCGGCGGGCGCCTACCCCGATCGACTACAGGCGTAAGCCGCCGTCGAGATCGACACAGCGCCCGGTAAAGAAATCGTTCTCGATGATGAACTGGGCCGCGTGCGCGATCTCGTCCGGTTGGCCCAAGCGCTTGAGCGGCACCGGCGCGATGACCTTCTCCAGCACCTCCGGTTTCATCGCCGCAAGAATGTCGGTGTGCGTAAAGCCGGGCGCGATACTGCCCACGCGTATTCCGTAGCGCGCGAGTTCCTTCGCCCACACCACCGTCATGGATGCGACGCCGGATTTCGCGGCCGCATAGTTCGATTGACCGGCATTGCCGTGCCGCGAAATGCTGGAGATATTGATGATCACGCCGCCCTTGGCGAGCTTGATCATGCGTTCGGCGGCTTCACGCGCGCATAGGAATACGCCGGTGAGGTTCACATCGATCACCGCCCGCCACTGCTCCAGCGACATCTTGCCGACGACGTCGCCATCCTTCACTTTGATCAGCAGCGCATCCTTGACGATGCCGGCATTGTTGATGATCACGTCCAACGATCCGAACTCGCGCACCACCGCATCGAGGGCGGCCGCCACGTCGGCTTCGCGCGAAACGTCGACGGTGTACGCCTTGGCGCGTACGCCAAGATCGATGCATTGCTGGGTGGCCGCCGCCAGATCCGCCGCGTTCATATCCAACAGTGCGATATGCGCGCCTTGGCCGGCGAAGCGCACGGCGAGTGCGCGTCCGATGCCGCGCGCGGCGCCGGTGATAACGATGGTTTTATCTTTGATCTTCATTCTGGACTCACTTAAGTTTTGGGCTCTTGTTCTTTCTCGGCCGCAGGGGACTGCGGTTTCGCGCCGGAAAAAGCCGACATCATGGAGGCTTGGATCTTCGACCACTGATCCATGTTCTGGCGGGCGAACTCGGCGAGCGGCGCCATCGGACCGGCGAGCGCCTTGCTCATCTCCGCGCGCATGGCTTCCTGCTGGCGAACCAGCGTGCCGACGCTCTGCTCCATATATTTGGTCAACATTTCCTGCACCGGATTTCCATAGAAGCGAATGATGGCTTCCAGTAATTCGGTGCTTAAGACCGGCGTGCCGTATTGGTCTTGCTCGGAGATCACTTGCAGCAGCACGGCGCGGGTCAGGTCCTCGCCGGACTTATCGTCGACCACCTTTACTTTTGCGCCCGAGACGATCATTTTGCGGATGTCCTCGAGCGTGACATGACGGCTTTCCGTCGAATCGTATAGGCGCCGATTCGCGTATTTCTTGATGAGGCGTTCGTTTGACATATTGTTAAGCGCCATGCTTAGGTTCTTAAGCCAGCCGCCCTAAGCATAGCGCCCTCAGTATGCGATGCACAATCAGTGAAAACCGGGATTTGACCCTTAAAACCGACAAAATTAATGCATCGCATAGAACATTGATATGAGCGCGCAAGGACCTTTCTCAAGCGCCTTTCCGGCGGGTGCCGAGTTTCTGAAGGCCTGGGTCGATCAAGCCGGCGCCTTCCAGGAGATGTTCGCCCGCTTGGCTGATCAGTCGGCCAAAGCGATGCCGCCATCGGTGCTCCCGCCGCACCTCGCGCCTTGGAAGGACTTCGTGGAGCGTATGGGAATGGGCGGGTCGAACCCCGCGCAGATGTTTCCCGGCGCACCCGCTTTGGGCCTATCGCGTGAGTATCAAGAGACCGCTCAACGACTGCTGGAACTGAGTCAGCAATTTCAACTGCGCTACGCCGAATTCGCGCAGCAGAATGCCGCGATCTTGCAGGATGCCTTTCAGGTCATGAAAAAGCGCATCGATGCGGCGCCGCCGACTCCCCAATCACCGGCTGAGCTCTACGACGCGTGGATCGACTGCGCTGAAGGGACGTACGCGCAAGCCGCCCACAGCGACAGCTTTGCGCGGTTGCTCGCCGAGCTTTGCAATATCTCGAGCGCGTTCAAAATTGAGCGTGGAAAATTGACTGAACAGATAGCCCGGCATCTGGACCTGCCGAGCAGAGCGGAAGTCGACACGCTGCACCGCCAAGTTCGTGCCCTCAAGGATGCGATGCGCGCCGCCACCGCGGCCCCCGCCGCATCGGACGCCACTTCAATCTCCAGGTCGGGCGCTGCAGCGGCCCCAACCCATCCGAAGAAGTCTGCCAAAGCGCCGCGAAAGCCCCGCAAGCGCGCCAAAAAATGAGCACCGCAGCGGATTCATTGGCTGATTTGTTGCAAAGTGCGGCGGCGATGCAGGAGCGTGGGCAGTCGGTATTGCGGACCATGCTGAGTCTGGGCGATGTCGAGGTCGGCACGTCCGAGAGGCACTGTGTGTATAGCGATGACAAGATTCGCCTGTACCGCTACACGGCGTTGGCCCGCTCCGCAAACTTGAAGCCCGTGCTGATTTGCTACGCGATGGTCAATCGGCCCTATTTACTCGACCTGCAGCCGGACCGCTCCTTCGTCCGCGAACTGCTGCTTTCCGGACTCGATGTATACCTGCTCGATTGGGGCTATCCCGACGGCGCGGACCGATTCTCAGGCTTCGACGCCTACGTCGATGGCTACCTGCGCCGCTGCATCGAATTCGTACTCCAAGAGCGGGCGATTGAATCGCTCACATTGCTGGGGGTCTGCCAGGGCGGCACCATGAGTCTGTGCTACGCGGCGCTCGAGCCGAAGCAAATTGCACAGCTGATCACCATGGTCACCCCGGTCGATTTCAAAACCCCGGAAAACCTATTGTCGAAGTGGGCGCAGCACATCGATGTCGGCCTCTTGACGCAATCCGGAAATGTATCCGGAGATTTCCTCAACCTGGTCTATTTGTCATTGATGCCGTTTCGCCTCACGCAACAGAAGTACGTCAATCTGCTGCAGCTGCAGGGAGATCGCGTGCAGCTCGAAAATTTCATGCGCATGGAAAAATGGATCTTCGACAGCCCCGATCAGCCGGCCGCCGCGTTTCGCGAATTCATCCAATGGTTCTTTCAGGAAAATCGCCTGATTCGCGACCAATTGACGCTGGCCGGCCGGCCGGTGCGCCTCAAAAATGTCACGATGCCGGTGCTGAACATTTTCGCCTCGAAGGATCACCTGGTGCCGCCGAGCGCGAGCATTCCGCTTGGCGCGCATATCGGCAGCAAGGACTACCAGTCCTTGGAAGTGGACGCCGGACACATCGGTCTGTATGTCGGCGGCAAGACGCGCAAATCGGTTCCCGCCGCTGTCATGGCGTGGCTGCAGGCGAGGCGCTAGCCCGCGCGGGGAGGTCCCAGGGCCAGCCGCTCCTTGAGGCGCTTGAGCAAGCCGCGCCTGGGGGCCGTGGCTCCAGCCTGCGAAACCTCGGAAAAAAACCGCAGCATTTCCCGGCTGGCATCGGGTCCCGAAGCATCCGCAAAACTCCCGGCAGTGCCGCCGCCCGACCACGCATGTCCGGCCTCGTGCACCAGCCAGTTCTCCGCCACCGGATGGCCCGCGCCATCGCGATAACGGGTGCGTGTGAACGCGCGGCCGTTGCCTTCGCTGGCCTGCGCCGAGGAGGTGTCCTGCATCCGGCCAGGAACAGTATCGCCCAGCCATTGGGCGAGGAGCCGCTCGCCGTTGCGCGAGTTCACCATGATGTCCTGGTCCCCGTGGAAGACAATCAGCGGAATGCCCTTGGTCGGCAACTGCGCACCCGTTGCCGCACCGTCCTTCATCGCCGTGATTGCCGCCAAGAGATTCTGAGCCGCGCCATAGGGCACCCCGGAATGAATTCCAACGGCGGCGTACAGATCCGGATACGTGGCCGCCATGATGGCCGCCATGGCGCCGCCCGCTGACATGCCGGCAATGTAGACGCGCCGTGCATCGATGTTGTGGGAACCGACCACCTCGCGGGTCATTCCGGCGATGATGGACGGTTCGCCCTGATCGCGCCGTTGATTGGCCGGGTTGAACCAATTCCAGCATCGAGTCTGGTTAGCCGATTCGGACTGCGCCGGATACAGCACCACGATGCCCTGCTCCTCGGCGAGGGTATTCATCCGAGTACCGAGCGCGAAATCATCGGGATCCTGTAGGCAGCCGTGCAGCATCACCAAGAGCGGCCGCGGCGCGCCCTGATCGGGCGGCGCAATGAAAAGCTTGTAGCGCCGCGTTCCGTAGCTGTTCGCATAGGAGCCGTCGGCGAAAGACCCGCGGGGCGGCGATGGGTTCAAAGGTGTGGCGAGTTCATACGCGCGACGAGTCTAGCCGATCCGTGCGCTCTGACCGCCGTCCACGGGCAGCGCGACGCCGGTAATGAACGCCGACTCATCGGAGTGCAGAAACAGCGCGGCATACGCCACGTCCCAGGCCGTTCCCATCTTGGCCTTGAGCGGCACCCGCTTATCGCGTTCCGCGCGCAACTCGGCTTTGGGAATATTGCGCGCCTTGGCGTGGCCCTCGATCGCCATCGGTGTATCCATGAGCCCCGGCATGATGGTATTGACGCGAATGCCGTATTTGGCATTGCCGAGCGCCAGCTGTTGACCCAGCATGTTCATGCCGATTTTCGATAATTTGTAAGCGGTCAATCCGGGCGCATACGCCACTGCGGCGAGCGATGAGATGTTCACGATGGTGCCCGAGGCCTGCTCACGCATCACCGGTATCACCGCCTGACAGGACAGCAGGCAGCCCTTCAAATTGATCTGCATGATGCGATCGAAGGGTTCTTCGGCGACGACCTCCGGGGGTCCGTCACCGGTACCGCTACCGACGTTGTTGTGCAGAAAGTCGATCCGCCCCCACGCGTCGACGCAAGCCTTTGCGTAGGCCTTGCAGTCCGCCGCACGCGTCCAGTCCGCGGCAAAACATTGCGACTGGCCGCCCTCCTTGGCAATCACCGCCGCCGTCTCTTCGGCGCGCGCCAAGTCTCTATCCACCAACAGCACCTTGGCGCCTTCGCGCGCGAACAGCACCGCCGCGGCCCGTCCGTTGCCGATCGTGTCTCCGGGGGTCTGCCCGGCACCGACGACAATGCCTATCTTGCCTTGCAGCCTCACCGCTGTGCGCCCGGCAGATAGTCATCGAGCGGCACGCCCAGGGTGTTCAAGGCCCACGAGACCAAGTTGTACTGGCCGATGGTGAATACCAAATCGATCATTTGCTCGGTGGAATATTTTTTTGCCAATCCGGCCCAGGTCGCCTCGGACACAACCGAGTTTTCGAACAAGTCATCGACCGCCTGCAGCAAGACGGCATCGTCGGCGCCCCACGGGCCCGTGGGGCCGACCTTGACGGCCTCGATTTCCGCCGCGCTGATGCCCTCACGCTTGGCAATCTCGACGTGCTGCGCCCATTCGTACTCGGCTTGATTCAACCAGCCGATCCGCAGAATGAGCAGTTCCCGCTCGCGTGCCGGCAGGGTTTGCTTGCGCAGCACATGCCCCGCGAACACCGTCCAGCGCCGTACCAGGTCCGGGTGGTGCATGAGCACCCTGAAGAGATTCAAGTCGCGGCCATTGACGCGATGCTTGGCGGCGGTGTCGGCGTCTTCTGCGGATAGTTGCGAGAAATCGCGCATGGGTATGCGCTGTTTGCGCTTGATCATAAATCCCCCCTGGTTTGGAAATCATACCGCCGTTCGGCGGGCGAGCGCCGCCGTTCCCTGGAATTTGCGCAACTTTGTTGCTCGACTGGGGTATTGGGGTGGGATGCCTTCGCCAAGCGGGACGAGCAATTTATGCGAGTAACAAGACGCGCTCTTTGTGCTTCTGGAGCGCTGGCCGTCTCGATCCCGGCGTTTGCGCGCGCCTTGGCGGCGCTAACAGAGGATGCCGCCGGGCCGCCACCCGAAATCCAAATCCATAATCTGCTTGCCCAGCGCCTCGATGCGCTGGCCGGGCCGGATGACGGCATAGGCATTGCCGTAGGCTTGATTGGACCTCATGGCCGGAGGTTTGTATCCGTCGGCCATTTCAATCAAGGCGATCGGCGTGCGGTCGACGCGAGCACCGTTTTCGAGATTGGATCGGTAACCAAGATATTCACTGCGCTGTTACTGGCCGATTTCATCCGGCGGGGTGAAGTCAGTCTCTCTGATCCCGCTGCGAAGTATCTTCCGACGACAATCAGAATTCCCCAGCATGCCGGGAAAGAAATTACGCTGTTTGATTTGGCCACCCACACCTCGGGTCTGCCATTTATGCCGCCGTTGCCCGATCCCAGCGCTGCCGCTGCGCGGGAGTATTCACGCGCGGACCTCTACGGGTTTCTGGCTGATTTCACTTTGACCCAGGATATCGGCACGCAATGGGACTACTCAAACCTCGGCTACTGGCTCCTTGGCGAAGTTCTCGCCGCGCGAGGCGGCGCTGACTATGAACTGTTACTCATGCGGCGCGTGGTCATGCCCCTGGGGATGCGAAATACGGCCTTTGCGTCTTCCGCGCCCATCAAAGCGAAATTAGCGACCGGCCACTATGCCTCTTCGCGGCCGGCCGATTCGATGCTCTCCTTTCCCGGCTATTCGCTCATGGCCGCCGCCGGGGGTCTCCTTTCGACAGTGGACGATTTGCTCGCGATTCCCTCCATCGCTTTGGAATACCGCAGCTCACCATTTGCGGCCCTCATCGCAAACTGTTTGAGCTCACGGCGCGCCACGCCGAGCAGAGGAGTTGAGCAAGCATTGGGCTGGACGGTCATCGAGGACCAACTAGGCCGGCTGATTTTCCGGGACGGCGGGACGTTTGGCTATGCCAGCGCCTTGATATGGGATCCACTGAAGCGGATCGGAGTCGTCGTGCTTTCGAATCATGTGCAGAGCGTGTCAGACATTGCTCATCATCTTGTCAGGCCTGACTTCCCGCTGGACAAGCCGGCGGTCACGCGACATACGGAAGTGCCGGTCGAGTTTGCTGCGCTCGAAAACTATGCGGGCAAGTACAAAAACGAGGATGAGGGCATTTTCGAACTGAGGCTGGATGGCAACTTCCTAACGTTTCTCGCGCCTTCGGACTGGGGACTCCCCGCATTGCGTCTGCACGCCGAAAGCGCTCTGAAGTTCTTCGCGAACGAACTACCCGTGCTTGTATCGATTCAAATGGCGAATGACGGACGTGTGGAGGGAATCGTCGTGACTCCGCCACGCGGACAACACACGGTGCAGGCGCAAAAGGTGCCGTAGGGTCAAGCTGTCGTAGCGTCTATGACGCGACGCCTTGTCTAGGGCTGCGAATAGCCGTCGCTTAAAGTCTGCAGGAACACGACGATGTCTTCAATGTCCTGCGGGCTCATGGCGGGCGCGTCGCCGGCGCGGCGATCAAAAGGGGCCTGGGTATCCAAATTGGCGGCATAGGCCGCGGGCAGATCATCGAATTTCAGGATCCGGCCATCGGCCCTACGGGGATACCACTGTTGCGGTTTCGTGTCCCGTTCGGCATAAAACCTTACCACCTCGCTCAAGGAATGAAATACGCCGTTGTGCAAGAACACCGGCCGGCGCGCGACATTGCGCAGCGAGGGCGTGCGAAACAGCCCGCAAAATTCCAGGCGGTCCTGCAAGTCCGTGCGCAAGGGACCGCACAGCCCCAAGTCGAAGTAGCGGCGATCGGCGTTGGCGGGAATGGCCGCATTGCGCGGTGCCCCGATCGCGGCGAAACCGAAATCAGTGAATTGCGGAAACGCGCCTTTGATCTTGGCGCTCGGGTGACAGCGGGCACAGTTGCCTTTTTCGGGATCGTTGAAAGCGGCCAAGCCGCGCAATTCCTGTGCGCTCAGCGCCGCGTCATGCTTCAGGTAGGCGTCGTACTTGCTGCTGTAGGGATAGAACTCCTTTGGGCTTTGTTGATAGGTCTCGAGCGCCATGAGCACGCCCTTGAACGCGAGCGCCGCGTCGTCAAAGACCTTGTCGCCGAAGACCGCGCGAAATTGCGCGGCATGGCCCGTCCGCACTTTTGCGACCACGGCATCGGCATCCGTGTTGGCCATTTCAAAGGATGAGAACAACGGCAGCCGCGCCTGATCGTGAAAAGACTGAGCACGCCCATCCCACGTGCGTCCGCCGGCCGGCCCCTGATCGACACTGTCATCTCCGTCATCATCGACAAAGTGCTCGGTGAACGGCGGCGTGTTCTGCGTGTATTTGAGCGACGGCACGGCGCGCACGCCGAAGCTGCGCCCGTCCGCGCCGCCGCGCTGCACGGCCTGCGCATTGGCCGGCCCGAAGTCGTGCTTCGGGTCATGACACGATGCGCAGGCGATTTTTCCGGACGCGGACAGGGCGGGATCCGAAAATAATTGCGCTCCCAGCGCGGCCAGCGCCGAAGCTTGGGGCATCGGCTCAAAGCTGCGGGAATAAAACGGCTCATGGTCGGTGCTGCGGCCAATGTCTTGCGGCCCGGCGATGCCCATTGGCGCAATGCCCGTCAGCAATGCGGCCATCAGGAGAAATTGTGATCGCGTCGCCGTAGTCTCGCCGCGTCGCCGAAATATCAGTGAACGCGCGGCGGCGCGCGACTGGCGGTGTCGGCCGCCACCGGGGCCTTGAACAACTGCTCGACATCCACCGCGTCGAAGACATAGGCGCGATTGCAGAAATCGCAGTGCACTTCGACCTTGCCGCGCTCGGCGATCACCCCGCGGGTTTCGGCTTCGCCCAAGCCCTGCAACATGCCGGCGACACGCTCGCGGGAGCAGCGGCAGCGAAAATAAACCGGCGAGGGCTCGAACAAGCGCAGGTCATCTTCATTGAACAATCGGTGCAGAATCTCCGCATCGGCGAGCGTGCGCAGCTCTTCCGGCGTCAGCGTGTCGGCGATCAGCTGTACGCGCCGCCAAGCGTCATCGATCAGCGCCGCATCGGCCGGCGGCAGCGAGTCTGAAGCGGGCAGTTTTTGCAGCAGCATGCCCGATGCGCCCTGCGCGTCCGCATGCAGCCACAACCGCGTCGGCAATTGCTCAGAGTTCTGAAAGTAGGCCTGTATCGAGTCGGCCAGGCGCTCGCCTTCAATGGGCACAATGCCCTGATAGCGCTGCCCGCCTTCATCGGTTTCCAAAGTCACGGTGAGATTGCCGTTGCCGATCAGTTCACTGATCTTCTGTGCCCCGGCGCCAAAATCGCGGTACCGCGCCAGACCGCGCACCCCTAAGCCGCTGGTGCACTGGGCCAGCAGCAGATGCATCGGTCCGTCGCCCTGCAATTGCAGTGACAAGACGCCTTCGAACTTGATCGTGGCCGCCAGCAGCAGCGAGGCCACGACGGCCTCGCCCAGAGTCTCGCGGATTGCATTCGGATACTCGCGATGCTCGATCAATGCGCGCCAGGCGGCATCTAAGTGAACTAAATGTCCCCGAATCGGAAAGCGGTCGAACAAGAAGCGATGCAGCGTATCGCGGTCATGCATTTCCGCCGCCCAACTTAAGCTTGAGCAGCTCATTGAGCTGCGCGGGATTGACCTTGCCGCCCGTCGCCTTCTGCACCTGACCGACGAAGAAGCCAAACAGCTTGTCCTTGCCCGATCGATAATCCGCCAACTGCTTCGGATTTGCGGCGATGATGGCATCGATCACACTTTCAATGGCGCCCGCATCGGTGATCTGCCGCAGCCCCTTGGCCTCGATGATGTCGTCCGCGGATTTGCCCTCGGACCACATGGCCTCGAACACTTCCTTGGCAATCTTGCCCGAAATCGTGTCATCCGCGATTCGCTTCAACAGGCCGATCAGCTGCAGTGGGTTGACGCGCGAGTGTTCGATATCGACGCTGTCGCGATTGAGCGCGCCGGACAGATCGCCCATGACCCAATTCGCCGCGAGCTTCGCCTGGCCCGCGCCCAATCCCGCGACCACCGCTTCAAAATAGGCGCCCAGTTCGCGGCTGGCGCTCAAAACACCGGCATCGTAGGCCGATAGACCGAAGTCTCGCGCGAATCGCGCCGCCTTCTGGTCCGGTAACTCGGGCAGCGTCGCCCGCACCGCCTCGATGAACGCCGCGTCGATTTCGACCGGCAACAGATCCGGATCCGGAAAGTACCGATAGTCGTTGGCCTCTTCCTTGGAGCGCATCGAGCGGGTCTCATCCTTGTCGGAATCGTACAGCCGGGTCTCCTGCACCACTTTGCCGCCGCCCTCGATGAGCTCCACCTGCCGCGCCACTTCGTACTGAATCGCTTTCTCGACGAACCGGAACGAGTTCAAGTTTTTGATTTCAGCCCGCGTGCCGAATTTCTCCTGACCGCGCGGCCGCACCGATACGTTGGCATCGCAACGGAAAGAGCCTTCCTGCATGTTGCCGTCGCAGATCTCCAGATACCGCACGAGCGTGTGAATCTTTTTCATGTATGCGACGGCTTCTTTGGCGGATCGCATGTCGGGTTCGGAGACGATCTCGAGCAGCGGCGTGCCGGCTCGATTCAAATCGATTCCGGAAGCATGGGCCAGGCCCTCGTGCAGCGATTTGCCGGCGTCTTCTTCCAGGTGCGCGCGGGTAATGCCCACGGTCTTGACGGCGCCGTCATCCAACATGATGTTGAGCGAGCCGCGCGCGACCACCGGCAGCTCGTACTGGCTGATCTGGTAGCCTTTCGGCAGGTCCGGATAGAAATAATTCTTGCGTGCGAACACGGAGCGGCGCGCAACCGTGGCGTCAACCGCGAGCCCGAACTTCACCGCCATTTGCACGGCGCGGGCATTCAATACCGGCAGCACACCCGGGTAGGCCAGGTCGACCAGGTCGGCCTGGGTGTTCGGCGGAGCGCCGTACGCGGTCGGGGATCCGGAGAAAATCTTCGATTGAGTCGCGAGCTGCGCGTGGATCTCCAGCCCGATGACAACTTCCCAGTCGCTCATCACGCGTACCCACGCGGGGCGTGCGTGTGCCAATCCGTGGCTTGCTGATATTGATGCGCCGCGTTCAGCAATTTCGCCTCCGCGAAATGCGGTCCGATCAGCTGCAGGCCCATGGGCAAGCCGTCGACGAAGCCGCAGGGCACCGATACGCCGGGCAGCCCCGCCAGATTCGCGCCGATCGTATAGATGTCGTTGAGATACATGAGCACAGGATCGTCCATCTTGGCGCCGATATCGAAGGCCGGCGTCGGCGTCGTGGGGCCGATCACCAGATCGACCTTGTCGAACGCCGCGCGAAAATCATCGGTGATCAGCCGCCGCGCCTTTTGCGCCTTCAAATAGTACGCATCGAAGTAGCCCGCCGACAACACATAGGTGCCGGTCATGATGCGCCGCTTCACCTCGGCGCCGAAGCCTTCGCCGCGCGAGCGCTTGTACAAATCCATGAGGTCTTTTGGATTTTCGCAGCGGTAGCCATAGCGCACGCCGTCGAAGCGCGACAGATTCGAGGAGCACTCCGCCGGCGCCACCACGTAGTACGTGGGCACGGACAGCGGCAGATGCGGCAGGCTGACCTGAAGCGTTTCGGCGCCCAAGCCGGTGTAGATATTCAGCGCGTCCTCGAGCAGCGCCGCGTTGCGTGGCTCTAAACCCTCGAAGAATTCCCGCAGCAAGCCGATTTTCATCCCCTTGAGCGGCTGACTCAAGGTTTTGGAATAGTCCGGCACGGCCACATCGACGCTGGTGGAGTCGCGCGCATCGAATCCGGCCATCACCTGCAGGACCGCGGCCGCATCCGCAGCGCTGCGCGTGAACATGCCGGCCTGGTCGAGACTGGATGCAAAGGCAACCATGCCGTAACGCGACACCCGGCCGTAGGTGGGTTTCAGTCCGGTTACACCGGTCAGGGCCGCCGGCTGGCGAATCGAACCACCCGTATCGGTGCCGGTGGCAAAGGGAGTCAGGCGGGCGGCGGTGGCGGCGGCCGAGCCGCCGGAGGAGCCGCCGGGGACCTTGGCAGTATCCCAGGGATTCTTGACCGGCCCGTAATAGCTGGTCTCGTTGGAGGAGCCCATCGCGAACTCATCCATGTTGGACTTGCCCAGCATGACGGTACCCGCCGCCTTCAGGCGGGCCACCACGGTGGCATCGTAGGGCGCCACGAAGTTATCCAGCATGCGCGATCCGCAGCTGGTCTTGACCCCATCGGTGCAGAAAATGTCTTTATGAATGAGAGGGATGCCGAGCAAGGGGCCCCGCTCTCCCGCCGCCAGTCGGGCGTCGGCGGCCGCCGCATCGGCGAGGGCCTGTTTCGCGGTCAAGGTGATCATCGCGTTGAGCGCAGGATTGAGCCGCTCAATGCGGCCGAGGAAGTGCTGGGTGAGTTCCGCGCTCGAAATCTGGCGCTTGCCGAGGCGGTCGGCGAGTTCGCCGATGGAAAGGTTATGCAGCATCCGTCAAGAATAGCCTTAAATTTACTCGATCACCCGCGGCACCACGTACAGACCGGCGGTCACGGCCGGCGCGTTCCGTTGGTACTTCTCGTGGTGATCGGTCTCCGCGACCGCGTCGGCTCGCAGACGTTGATGCTGACCATCGAGGGGATGCGCCATCGGCAGTACGCCCTCGGTGTCCGCGCGCGACAACTCATCGACGAAATCGACGATGCTCGACAAGCTGCTCACATACACCGGCATCTCTTGCGCAGTGATGGACAGCCGCGCAAGGTGCGCGATTTTTTCGACGTCTTGACGGGTTAGGCTCATAGGGTTGGTGCTCAAAATGCGCAGCAACTCACGCAATTTAAGCGTAGGGGATGATACACGTTGCCTTGTGATATGTCGTGTCGGTTGTTAC
>Ga0209169_10000202_pt1 | contig 35361 bp, 35 predicted proteins | sample HubBroMetageWRM4_FD_188346 | JGI IMG/M metagenome (GOLD analysis project Ga0209169, IMG submission 188346) | Warmed soil microbial communities from the Hubbard Brook experimental Forest, New Hampshire - Hubbard Brook CCASE Soil Metagenome WRM 4... | ecosystem: Environmental > Terrestrial > Soil...
GGATGGCCAAAGTAGAGAACGCGCGACGCCATGCCGACACTTACAAAACCCCATCCGGGTACAAGGTTCCGTAGTAACCGTACAAAGTGTTGATTCGACGACGGAGATTCGCAGAACCGCGAAGCTCCCGAAAAATGCACAAATGGAGATGAGAACTGGCTGTCTTCGGCTCCCTGGCAATAGTGAAATTAGTGGGAGAATACGCGGCCAAGCATTCCTCGAAGTAGGGGACGCTCGCAGACGATTCGCCGTTTTCTTTGCCTTACTTTGAACGCAGGGTCTCGGAGAGAATCACCAGGTTTTCTGGAGACACTCGTATTAGGCCAGAGCGCGGACTATCGATGTCCGCTATGAGAAAGAATGACAGAGACACAGCGAGGGGCAAGATCATAAACAGGAAGCTCGTTCGGCGAGCACCATAGCCGATCAATAGATTGCAGCCAACGGCGATCGCTGCCAATAAAATCCAGGCCTCAAGTGGAATGCGGTTCCACCAAGCCGCCTGCGTGTAACCCTGCGAGTTCAACACGTCGTTCATGCCCGAAGCGGCCAGGGCAGTGACGGGTGTGGGCTGAGACAAAGCGCTAGCTTGGACGGCGGACCACAGATCTCCCTGCAATTGGGCAGTACTGGTGCCAATTTGATCAAGATCCCGCTCATTGTGGATGGTGTAGAACAGCACACGCTGCTCAAGATACTTCCTTAGTAAATTGCGCACTCTGATTGCATCTGCGTCAGGCAGCAGACCCGCGCGCACGTACTCTGTACCAATTGCATTGGCCTCTGCCTCTTCGTAGTTTTTGCGCTGCTCGTAGCGGCTCATGGCCATCGAAAAGGTAAATCCGATCAAGAGGCCGAGTAGTGTCAAAGCGGTGCCTTGGACAACACCGAAGTCGTCGCGCTCGTCTGATTTCAACGGTCCTATTCTTTTGCGAAAGTAGGTCCCAACAAACACGGAGATCCAAAGTGCGATAAATACGACGGCAGCAATGAGAAGAGGAAAATCCATAACGTTGTTCATAGGGCATAGCCACCGGCGGCACTCCGCGTCGTTGCGATGGACGTGGAAAACGCCGACGGATGTCCACTGGAGTACTTGCAAATCGCGGTCGGAGTTACCGAATACTGCGATGGGTCGGCGGCCGATGAATCGCCCGTCACATCTTCCCTGGTTTTCCGGCACGCCTTGCGCAAGGCTCCGTTTGTCTTGCGCTCTTATTCTCCCTGTACCTCGCTCCAACCATCACCAGGATCGAACTCGGTCATTGCTGCCGCTGTCTCTGCTGTGGTCTTCCCCAAATCCTTCTGGAGCAGCACACCATCCTGGTTAATGATGAATGTCATCACTCCCGAATTGCCGTATTCCGCGGGATAGGCTACGAAGGCGAATCCGCCGGCCATCTTGCCATCGACGATATAGTCCTTCGCGCCGCCTTGCGCGTGACTACCTTGCCGCTTCAGCATACGGAAGTTGTAGCCATAGAAAGGCGCGCGCGATTCCGGCTTTACACTGTACCCCTCATCGGTTGCAAACGCCGCCAACGGTCCGAGCGGGCTCTTAGGCTGGCCTTCTGGCGATTCCCAGTACAAACCGTTCTGCTTACCGCTGTCACTGATGAATTTCAGCGCGTATTGTTTCGGGCCTCCATCGTCGTGAGTTTGAGAGAAGTACTCGGCCTGAGCGTCGGCCATCGCTCCACAAATGTCGATGACTGCCAGTTCGTTCCGGCCAATTCGGCGCGCCAGAATCTCATCCTTCCCTGCACCAGTATCAAAGAACCACTGCCCGGCAGGGTTTTTCTTCAGCGGAATCGGGAATGGAAAATTGTCAGCACCGACTACCAAAATTTGCGCTCCATCGGGCATCTTGCGCCAGCGGTGCATCACTCCATAGGCTTTCACAAAAGCGTCGAGGGTAGACTTGTCCTGTACGGTATCGCCAGAGAAAACTATTTCTTTCGATTCCGGACCGAAGATTGTGAGCACTGCATTTTGATTCCCGGACATTGCCGCGTCCAGAAGTCCATTCCCAGCGTCGTCAGGCGAAGCAAAGGCCATGATTGAAGGCTTATCGGACTTGTTGCAAGCAGCTAGAGAAATGATTAGTGACAGAAGGAGCAAACGAGTTACGACAGTGATTCGACTCATTTTGAGCGACATAAGAATCCTCCAAAAAATCGACTGCAAGAGCTTCGCCTCTACTATCCTCAAGATCGAATGGTTAAAGATTGGGGATCACCTGCGGCCCATACTGGCCGAACCCCTGGCACTCGCGGATCTAGCTCCCCACCCGCCTCCGCTTCCACTGCTGAATGCGGAAGAGCCACCACTCTTTTCCTGCCCTCCCCAGCCGGATGAGCTGGATTTCTGGGCGGTCGAGTTGGTGTTGTACTTCGGAGTATTGTTCGAGTTTCCGCTCCATCCATTTCCGGTGTTCTTGTAAGTGTTTCCGTTCGCGGTTGCGTACTTGTCGCCATTGGCGGTCTGGCCGACGGCGGCGCTGTTACCGTACTTCCCCGACGCGCCATAGACTGAGCCACCGTTCGAACTGTGCATCTGACCGGTCGTTCCATTAGCGTTGGTTTGATGCTGGCTATTCACGGTGGTACCGTTTTTTGAGACCGTCGAGGCTCCAGCGCTGCCATACCTATTGGAACCTTGGACAGTAGAGGCCGAAGCCCCTGTTCTTGGGTTGTATGCCTGACCGGCGCTGACGCTGCCGTAGCCGTTGGAGACCGTGCCGCCACGCGCAACGGTCCCCGTGGAAGGGTTATAACCAGAGCTATAGTGCACCGCTTTGGGAGGACCATAATAGCCACCACGCCAGGCAGGATTGCCGTAGTACGACCCGCCGCGATATATCACCGTGGTGCTGCCGTGCCATCCACAGTTCCAACTGCTATACCCCCAGCCGTATCCACCACTCATCGCTACCCCCACGGCGATGCCAACCCCGAATGCGAGCACAGCAGCTGAAGGAGGCGGAGCGACATAGACATAGCTGGGGTATACGTAGGGGACACCATAAACCACTGCCGGGTTATATACAGGTACGTACACCACCTGCGGATTCGCAGACTGAATCACGATCGTTTGCGGCGATTGTTGCACGACAACAATCTGTGAGCCTGATTTCAGATTTCCTGCGGCCTGTGCCTTTGCCCGGAGAAATTGGATGGCCGTCATGACATCCGCGGTCTGGGTGTGATAGGCCTCGCCAAGCGCGGAAGTCCAGCTGAGGTTTTTCGCCATGTTGTCGAGCACCGAGGGGAATTGTGTCAGCGCCTTCACGCTGGGATCCCAAGCTTGATAATCCACAGCCTGCATGAGTGATTTGCCAGTGAGATTTTGGTTTTGTTGCAGCCAAGTGTTGGCATAACTAACCTGATCTGGAAAAGTTGATGACCCAAGAATCTGGGCCACCAAAGCATCCGGATACAGCGCGATCGGTGCCACCAGTTGCTGCAATTCTCCGGCGGAAAGCGGAGCACCTTGTCCGGAATAGCCGGCTGTCGCCGGTTGTTGACCCTGCGCTTCAAACGGGATCGCGCCAATGACTAACACGAAGCAAAGCGCAGTTGATAAAAGTTGTTTCGCGGAGGTTCTGTTCATTTTCTTGTCTCCATCGCCTGGTCTTCATACAGAAACAGGCGCCAAGCATATCTTTGATTGCTTATCCCTCGAGGCTCGACCAATGGCGCTAGGGAAGGAACGCAATCATTTCGACATAATCAGTGGGAGCTTTAAGACTAGCAACTGTCAGTTTTGCCACTGGTATGAGATGAACGGTGTGCACCCACCTCAGAATGTCCATCCGAGGCTGGAAGTCGAACCATAGTCTGTTTTGGGCAGGTTCTCCTATGAACTTCATTCGAGCATGATGCCAGGATGCGAGGGTCGCGCTCGTGAGACTTGTTTTCTCAGCAAACAACCGGAGAACCGTATCAGTCTCCGAAGAGAAAACGAGAATTCTTACTCGGCCTTCATAGACAAATTATGTCGCAGCATCCGGGCGCACACCTGTCAGAATTAACGGTTGCTTATGATGGACGCGCCGCTAGACTCGAATGACCACGCCAAATGGTATGAGAGAACACCTGCGAGGTCTCTTCTGTTTTCCCGCACTCACATTCTCATTTTTCTTCGCGTGTACTTCTGTGAGCGCGCAAACGGTGCAGTTCCTGCCGGAGATTGACACTTACCTCAGGGTTAATCCGATGGTTCGTGGCTATTTTCAGGCAAAGGAAGATCGCGATGGGGGTGACCCAACCCAAGCCACCTTGGGGCCGAGCATCCAGCTCTACCTCAAACCCCTTCTTAAGCTGAAGAAAATTGCCACCTTCGATCTTGACGATGCAAAGCACCGGCCACTGGTCTTCGAGGCTGGATACCGATATATAACTGCTCCAAATGCAGATCCCGAAAACCGCTTCTTAACGGCTGTCACTTCTAATTTTCCACTCAAAGCCGCATTTCTGATTACCGACAGAAACCGTGCAGAGCTTGATTGGCAGGGTGGAACATTTTCATGGCGCTATCGCAATAAATTGACAGTGGAGAGAACCTTCGCAATTTATTCCTACCATTTGATACCGTACGCTGGCGCCGAGCCCTTCTATGAGAGCCAATACGCGAAATGGAGCACTACGTCCCTTTACGCCGGCTGCTTTCTTCCCGTCGGAAAACATGTCCAGTTCAATCCCTACTACGAGCATGATAACAACACGGGCAGGAGGTCGAATCAGCAGGTAAATTCAATCGGTCTTGCGCTTTCCCTTTTCTTCGGGATCGAAAAGAGATGAATCGCGCTCGAACCGGTTCCGTCAACAACGTCAGCCTTTTGCTACTTCGGTAGAGCCTGCGTAACTACTCGGAAGCTACGCACCATCTCAGGGTGAGTAGAGTAGGTCAACATGCCATGCATACCCTGGAGCACCGGAATGTCCTTTCCGGGATGCCATACTTCGATAAGTTCTCCGCCGTCGGTCTGGTACTTGATGGCAAAACTGACAGCTAGATCAAGGTGCTTGGCCATGGAATGAAAACCGGCGACGACAGGTTAAAACGATTTCTGAGGCCCGATAGTGCGGGGGGGTACAGACCTTTAGGCTATTGTGAATTATTCTTCAAAGCATGAACATCGATAAAATGCATCTTTCTATGCCGGAAGGCTCGAAACATGCGGATGTCGGGGCGGGAAGGTAGGGTCTGGTTTGCCATTAATTCGCGTTCTTTTGGTAGAGGATTTCGTTCCATTCCGGCGTCTTATTTGCTCGAAATTGGAAGAAAACAGCGACCTGCAGATCATCTGCCAACTCTCCGATGGACTCGAAGCGGTACACAAGGCCGAGGAGCTGAAACCAGATCTAATTCTCCTTGATATAGGCCTCCCCACCATGAACGGAATCGCAGTCGCTCGAGAAATCCGCAAACTCGCCCTGGAATCCAAAATAATCTTTGTCAGTCAGCAATCCTCTGCTGACTTGGTGCAAGAAGCTTTTAGCTCTGGAGCGAGGGGATATGTCCTGAAAACAAAAGTCGCAATTGACCTGCTACCTGCTGTGGAAGCAGTTCTTGAGGGCAGGCATTTTGTCAGTAGCGATTTGCAGATTACTCTCGACTCCGTCTAAGCAGCAACGATGTGGTTCCTGACGGCGTACTTGACGAGTTCGGCGTTGTTTTTGGCGCCAAGCACGTCCATCATGCGTGGATTGATCGGTCGATGCTAGCGGGAACGGTTACCCGCGCGCTTCGTCTAAGCGCTGGCGAAAGTTCTTCGCCCAGGAACGAAATGCGGCCTCAATATCTCCCCATTTCTTGAATGAGTTAAGACCGCTGAACCACCTCCGGCCTCCTTTGCCAGTCACAAAGGCTGCCATCCGCTCGCCCGAGGTCGAATCGAGCATTTCCCCTTCGATCCCGACCCTTCCCACACTGAGCCGGGGAACCAACAAGCTAACGCCCGGCGCTACCCCAACGGTCGCAGCGGCCGCGGCTCCCTTCACCGCGGCATTCTTTTTGCCACCAGTGGGTTCGACATTTGTGATTGCTATATTCAACTCAAGCACATCTGGTCCCGGAGTCGTCACAATTTCGTAGCGTCCAGATTTCGTGAGTTCATCGGTCACGGCATCATGGAAATACTTGGCCAGTCGTTCCAGATCATCGGGGTCGATACCTCGGTCTTGCGCTTGAGGAAGCAAGTAGATCGTAACCGGGTCAAAAATGATCTTGTTGTATTTTTTCAGGACGGACGTGTCCTTCTCATAGATGAGTAAGTCGCCGTTCTTCGCATCGGGAACGAGTCCGGAATAGTCCCCCAAGAACCCGGATACCTCTCTCGAATCTGACGCTTGCTCTTTTGCCGAGTCCTGCGCGCGCACTGGGAAGCAAACGGCAAGCGCGCAAATAGCCAGCAGACTGAAAAAAGTCGGACGCAAAAAAGGCATTGCGGGAATGATCCGGCAACTCGGTAGTTGAAAAACAACATCCTTGTTATTGGTTAACGTCTCCCTCGTAGTGGGCTGATTATGCATCGTCGTCTCCATACGTAGATTTTGGTCCCGTTGGAATGGGCCTTTTCTGCTCGAAGCCCCTCGATTCGTCGCCATAATATTGAGTATGTTCGCCAACGCTCGATTAGGCGACTGGCAGAACTAACAGCGACGGAGAAGCGGGTTGGGCGCCCACTACGTCTTCGCCATCCTGCTCGCTGTCTTCGCGTTCACATTGAGTCACGGCACATGACCTCAAAACTGTTACAACTAACAGTTTTCAGTCTGGCACCGCCAGTTGCAAACTGCTTTGGTTCCACACTCGAAGGCTAACCCTTCCGGAATGTACGTCGGCCCGTCACAAGTCAGGGAGATCCTTAATGTTGTCGCGAATATTATTGGGATGCTCTCTTGCTGCCGTCATGTTCATCACTATCTTAGCGACCCCGCAGGAGCCCACGCCTGATCGAAGACGGCCGAAGATCGGCATTGTTCTTGAGGGAGGCGGCGCGCTTGGTCTTGCACATATCGGGGTACTGCAGTGGCTCGAAGCGCACCACATTCCGATCAGCTACGTAGCAGGAACCAGCATGGGTGGGTTGGTTGGCGGCATCTACGCCACCGGAAAGTCTCCCGCTGAAATCCGCGAGCTGACGCAGCAGATCGACTGGAACGACGTTCTACAGGGGCAGATCCCTTTCCGAGACCTCTCTTACCGACGCAAGGAAGACGGCGTCGAATATCCCAATTCCCTTGAATTCGGTTTAAAGAAAGGCGTTCAATTCCCGGAAGGCTTTAATTCGGGGTTTCAAGTGGGGTTGCTCTTGGATCGTATCTCCCTTCCCTATTCGGAAATGCAAAGCTTCAACGATCTGCCAACTCCTTTCGCTTGCGTTGCGACCGATTTGGTTTCCGCCAAGCGGCACGTCTTTCGCAACGGCTCGCTCGCTCAAGCCCTGCGCTCGACAATGTCGCTCCCCGGCATCTTCAGCCCGGTAAGAACGAGTGACTCCATCTATGTCGACGGCGGGCTTCTCGACAACCTTCCAGTCGATGTTGCGAAAGATATGGGAGCCGACCTGGTTATTGCCGTTCACTTACAAAACCGCGATCTGAAGCCTACCGAGTCGCTCTCCTCGGTCGGCGTACTGGCACAGGCTATTTCTGTGGTGGTTGCCGCCAACGAACTTCGCAGTATGGAGAACGCGGACATTCTTATTTCAGTACCGCTCACCGAATACACAGCCATGGACTACTCTAAAGAAAACGCTCTCATTCAGAAGGGATACCAAGCTGCGGAGAGCAAGGCGGCCGTGCTCTCTGCATTCGGCGTCGATGAAGCCAGTTGGCAGGAATACATGATGCAGCGTCACTCGCGCCGGAGAGAAGCACCAGCCCCTCAATTTGTTGAGGTCAGGGGCGCCACGCCGAAGATTGCCAAGGAAATGGAGCACGGGCTGTCCTCTGACCTGGGAAAACCTGTGGACCCAGCCACGATGGACCGTCAGCTTACTTACTTAACCGGGGATGGGCGATTTTCTCGTCTCGGGTATCAAATGGTCGAGAAAGACAATCAACAGGGACTTCTCATCACAGCCGATGCAAAGCCATACGCCCCGCCCATTGTCCTTCCGCTGATTTTCATCGACGGCGGCCAATACGACAACGTGCAATTCACTGTGGGTGCTCGCATCACTTTTTTCGATCTGGGCAGCTTCGGCTCCGAGTGGCGAAATGACGTGAGTATCGGCTCCCAGTATTTGCTGCGATCTGAGTTCTATCGTCCGTTCGGGGAAGCCCTCCACTGGTTTGTGGCGCCCCAGGTATTTGCGAGTGATTCCAACGCCTATTACTACAAGGGAAACACGTTGGTTTCCAACTACCGGAATCGGCTGGCCGGGGGCGCGTTCGACGTCGGATATAGGTTCAATCGTACCAGCGAGCTTCGCATCGGCTATTCTGTCGGAGACGAGAAATACACCCCAGTTGTAGGAGCCTCCACGTTCGGAACTCTGCAAGGCCGAGTTGGAATTACGTCCCTTCAATACAATCTGCTCGGCCGTGATAACGCCACGGTTCCGAGAAGCGGTTTCGACCTGCACTTCAGAACACAATGGGATGATGCTAATCCCGGAGCGGCCGTCGGTTTTCCAGTTTCAGAAATACAATCCACATTGTTCCAGCCTGTAAGCAAGCCCGCTTCTCTGTTTTTCGGCGCGAACGGTGGCACCACCTTCACTTATCATGAGACCGGAGTCCCCCCATTTTCTCTGGGCGGTAACCAGAACCTTGTCGCTTATGGCACCAATGAGTTTTTGACCAATCAGTATTTCTTATTTAAAGTCGGCTTCATCCGGCAGCTTCTGGCATTACCACCAATCCTCGGCGGTAACCTTTATTTCGTTGGCGCTTACGAAGCGGGAAAGGTGTACGGCGTGCCGAATGTTTCTTCCCTGCCTACCGATGGTTACGCGGGCCTGATCGTGAATACCATCTTCGGTCCGGTACTGCTAGGAGCCGCCTACGGCGCAACCGGTCATCAAAAGTTCTTCTTCCGATTGGGACGCGTCTTCTGATAAATCACATTCAGACTGTGACAGCCGGAGTGCTCTTGGGCAAATGATGGGTTTCACTCGAAATGAATGGTCGAGTACGATCGTGATTTCTTGAGGAATGCTCATGCGGAAGAACGGAACATCATTCGCCATCGCCGCGATGTTGTCCGCTTCACGTCTCGCACTCAATGGTATTTCGCGCAACTGAGTCACCTATGCTGAAGCGAATGGCGCAAGACTGTCGCTTCTCCCGAGCGGTTCCTTCCGAATGAGGATTTCTATCTCCAAACGCTTCGTCGCAGGTCTTCAATTCAGGTCATCGTCTTTGTAGTACTTCGTGCCCTTGGCGGTGATTTCCAGCGCGAGTCCTTTGTCGGTGAGCTGATACATCCAGACGCCGTCGGCAACCGCTACGGCTCCTTCCATCGATGCGCCCTTGTCTCCATTTTTCACGGCGGCCGTGGCTTGTCCGCCCAACTGCCAGCCGGAATTCACGAAGCCATCGAGAGCCCTTTCATTGTCAAAAATGAAGATCACGCTGAATTTCTTAACGCCCATCCCGAGTCCAGCCTGGACCTCAAGCATCTTCATGAAAGTTTCACGCTTGGTCTTGTTGTCGACTGCGATGCCTTTTCCGTTGCCGGAACCCGCGACAAGAATTTTTATGCCCAGGTTGCTGAAGACCGCATACCCGGCCCTTCTTTCGACCGCCGATTGGGCTTTCGGATCGGCTTCGTAGAGGCGCTGAAGGGTGTCTTGCGCCATGTTGCGGATTTCTTTTTGCTTCTTTTCGATCTTAGGATCTTGCGCTTGTGCTATCACTGTCAGCGCACTAATGACTGCTGCCGCGATGAGGATAGTTAGGCGCGTCGTTTTCATCGTCATGTCCTTTTTGTGGTTCACACACCCTCATTCATCGGTTTCCCTCGGTGTATCGAGGCGCCATCGGGCCGTAGAGCTGCGCTGAATCTATCGCGGGAGACAGCTGGCTACGACTGGCAGAAGTAACAGTTAGCTTTGAACCGATTAGACGGGTCGGTGGATTCACAAGCGAGTTCTGAGGGCTTATCAGCTCTTGCAGCGTGATCGATTTCGCGGGCTGCTTCCCTGTCACTGTTGACAGTTCCCACCTCAGCTGCGAACAGCGTATGAGTGAGTGTTAGCCAGCGGTCAATCGTCACTGAAGAGATACCTCACTCCATCAAGCATATCGAAAGGAGAAGAGCGCAAAAATGCAGGAGCCGGAGAATCCGGACATAGCGTCTTCGATTAGCGGAGGCGTGCTTTACCGCTTTCAGGAGCTCGCCCGCCTGATTCGACCGAATCAATGGAATGCAGGCCTGAGAATCTCCCTCACTGTGCTCGTTGGCTGGGTACCGTTGGTCGCCCTAACCGCCATGAGTGGGTCGAGTACGTCGCTGGTTGATCTCCTGAAAGACTATCGCGTCTTTGCGCGGGTATTCATTGCCGTTCCCCTGCTCATTGCCGGAGAGAAGCTAATCGAAGAACGTTTTCGCTTAATCGTCCGCCACTTTTTGGATGCTAATTTGCTCAAAGCGGATGATGCTCCAAGATTTCACGCGATTCTTGCAACTATCAAAAGGTTAAAGGACGGTTGGATTCCCGAGCTCGCGTTGGTATCGTTCGTCTGCCTGGGCGGAGTTTTATTGGTGGGCAAAGATTTGATGTTAGGCGCACCCTGGTCCGTGCGTAACCTCGGAGACTCAGTCTCGCAATCGCCAGCTGGCTGGTATTTCGAACTAATAACGCAGACCATTTACTTGGTTCTCCTTAGTCTCGCACTTTGGAAATGGTTCCTGTACGTTTTGTTCTTCTGGCGAGTTTCCCGGCTCGAACTACAATTAGTGCCTTGCGATCCTGATCGGAGCGGTGGTTTAGGCTTCTTGGGCTACTCGCCCGTCGCGTTTATACCGGTGGTGATTGCTGGCTCGACCGCAGTAGGTTCTGTCCTTCGTTACCAGGCAATGTATTTGGCGTTTTCGCCCGAGTGGTTGACGATGTTTGTGGTCCTGTGGGTTACGGTTGTCCTCCTGATTTTTGTCGGACCCCTGGCGATTTTTGGATCCACGCTCACGCACGTTGGTCGAGTGGGATATCTGCAATATGGTTCTCTCGCGCATCTACAAGCAGAACAATTTCACGAGAAATGGGTGCACGAACGGCAAGCGCACTTGGAGGAGTTGTTGACCGCCCGCGAAATACCTGCACTGAACAATCTGGCCTCAAGCTTTGACAGGCTGCAAAGGATGAAGCTAATACCGCTCGACAAGATTACGCTCATTCAATTAACCGCAGCAGCTGCGGTTCCTATGCTCCCCGTGATCATGACGCAGGTTCCTCTGACTCAGTTATTAAAAATAATCTTTCGGGCACTACTCTAAGCCCCCTTAAGATCATTTCAACGACTCATGCTCTCTCTAAGCTCCCTTGGGGACTGTGATAAGTCGAACACCACCTGATCATGCCACCACAGCCGCTCAAAGAAGGTACGTGCCATGTCAAGGCTCGATCTTCGATGCGAAGATGACAGAGTTGCACGCACGATATCGTCGACAGTACGGGTCCCATCAATGGCGTCGAACAAGCGCTTTTCCGCTGACTCTATTGGCAAGAACAGATCCGTGTAGGTGTGCATCTGGTTGATCAAAACAGCTGCCGCCCCGGGAGGCAAGCGATCTTGAACACAGATCGTGTCTGACATTCGAACGGGCACATAGTCCAGCCAGGTATCACCGCTAAAAATAATCTGTTGCGCGGCGCTGTTATCGTTTCTATATACAACCACGCTATGGCGAGCCATCGTTCCCCGAAACAATTCAATAGCAGCATACTGCTCCGCATCGGAAAGGCGTGCCATCCGGCTAGCTTGGGGGATCTTGGTCATGACGCCACAGTGAAAGGAGTAAGGCGCTTGCCTTACCCAGCGTCCAAATGTTAGTTCAGCCTTCTCGATAAAATCGAACAATTGCGGGACGGAATAGGCGCGATCCTGCGGGTGCAGCAGAGCGTCGGCAAGCGCCGCCTCATGCCGAAAGTCCGGAGCGTGCTTAAGCAGCAGTTCCAGCGGATGTCCGGGAGGCAGCATCTTGAGGGTTCCGATGAGATCCAGAATTTCCGTGTCGGCGGCATGAATCCCGACCCGCTGGCAGAACTCTTGCAACATATAGACGCCCGCTCGTCCGTAAGGCGCGTACACCATGAGATGCATCGCCCCGTCTGGTTTGAGAACGCCCCGCAAAGCGCACAGACCTGCATCAGGGTCAGCAAGGTGATGTAGAACTCCAGTGCATACAATCTGGTCGAAGCTCATCCCCAAGTCGTTTACCTGCTCGATGGCAAGGTGGTGGACCTGAAGATTTTTCAAGTTGTATTTTCGCTTAAGGGCCTCCGTAGCAAGGACACTAGTCGCGCTACAGTCTATGCCGGTAACCTGACCTTCTGGCCAACGCAGAGCGTGCTTTGCCGCCTGCGATGTCCCGCATCCCGCGATCAGAATGGAATGGTCTTCTCTATAAGAGTGGTTGGGCCAAAAAAGATGATAGTCTGCGCGGCGTCTTTGGCGGTCTTGCCAGAGCCGCTGATATTTTTCGAGAGTCTTGACCGGTGGAGGGTACGGATAACGTTCGTAGAAATCCCGGACCTCTTTTGCTACATCAGGCAATGGTGAGAGGCGGTCCGTTTGTTGGCTCATTGCACAAACCCGTGCAGCAGCTGAACATCTCGTTCACTCACTGCGTCAGTTTGAACGAGTGGAGTTGTTTTGCCGCAGTTCCAAAGTTGCCGAACTTGTAGGTGGACACTCCCACGACCGAAAACGTGAAGGCGGGAAACGGTACGGCGAGCAGTGCGTCCAGATACTCGACTGTGCCGACGCCAATAGTAACGTGCGGGCTGTAATTCTCTCCAGTGTGCCCAGCAAGATAGGTTGCGACCGCGTCGATGGTGGGCTGGTTAATTTTGGGCTCCTCGGGCGTGGTCACGAAGGCAGCGGCAGTGCCGGCGCCGGCTGGCGCCATGAATGCTGCAGTTGCACCGATCAGTTCCTTCTGCAGCCTTATCAGGTCGGCGGTCGGCTCAATCACGATGCCGCCAAGTCCGATCTCTTTCAGCGGTATGTAGTAGTACTTGATCGCTTTCAGCTTCCAGTTCGTCACCTTCTCGCCGGCCAGTACTTTGCTTGCAGCGGCGAAGATCTTGTCCAGGCTCGCTGTGTAAACATAGCCTCCCATGACCGAAATGTGCGGCGCGTGTTCGTCGCCCAGCGCGTAGCCCTTGGGAAAATTCTTAAGAAGCGCGGCATTGGCGGCCTGCGCATGCTGGATCATGGTTGCGTCGGGTTCCAGCACGATGTCGATGGCCGTGATTGCGTGTTCCAGCGTGGTTGATGTCGTTTCGTTGTCGAGGGCCGCCAATCTATTGGTGGACATGTAATCCTCCTGTCACAATTCTCCATTCGCAGACTTGCAGCTTAATCCTCACGAAGGCATCACTGCCGGTGGTTTCCACGTCTCCCCGATGCTCGGCGGCGTGGTTGATGTTATGTCGTTGTCTGGGGTAGCAAGTTTATTTTCGGACATACGATCCTCCTGGAACGGTTCTCGAAAAAGAGTGCGCTACCTGCTGGCTTCGAACGCGTAAACACACTTCCAGTCCTGTTTCATGTCCACGACCGTCCAACCCTTGGCCTTGGCTTCAGTTAGAGCCTTGTCCAAGGTGCCGAGTGGCGACACATCATAGGCATACTCGCGGACGGAATCGGTGTGGCGTACGAGCAATCCAAAGCGCGATCCCGCGCCAGCGGCGGTCCACTGCAGCATCTGCAAATCGCCATCAGAGTTGCCGAACGCAGCGATAGGCCTCCGTCCAATGTGCAGGTTGATAGCCACTGGCTTGCCGACGTTATCGTCCATGAAATTCAATTCCGGCATCCGCGTGAGCACGGGCACGCCCGCAACTATCTCGAACTTGCTTACGATGCTGCTGCCAATCACCTGCTCGGGCGGAATTCCATAGATCTTGTCCGCCCAGACACGTATAAATTCAATTCCCCCGCCAGAAACGATGAAGGTTTTGAAGCCATGGACGCGCAGGTAAGCGAGGAGCTCTAACATGGGCTGGTAAATCAGGTCCGTGTATGGCCGATCGAATTTTGGATGCTTGGCAGTTGCGATCCACTCCTCCACAATCTTTGCGAACTCGTCCGTGGTCATGCCGGCGTGGGTGACCGTCGCAAGTTCCATCAAGCCGCGCAGGCCTCCGGCCGCGACAGCTTTCATGTCGCCCTGCAGGACCGCCGCATAGAGCGGCTTTTCTTTCCATTCGGGATGCTCTGGAGCTAATGTTCTCAGGCGATCGAAGACGAACGCGAGCTGAAAATACGCGGGCATCTCGGTCCAGAGAGTGCCGTCGTTATCGAAGACGGCAATCCGCTCTTCAGGTTTGACGAAATGAACTTCGCCAGCCGTGGTTGCGCCGCGGACAAAGTTTATGATGCTTTGCTTCGCTAGACCTTCGTTCCACGAAGCGAGCATGTCCTGCCCCTGGGCGTATTCTTCGGCGGGAGGGAACAAAACCGGAAGCGATTTATCTTCGCCCGCTGCACAATGCTTGATCTGTTGCATTAACGTGACCTGCCCTCTCGCAACAATTGCCGGGATTCAGCTTGTGCTAGGTGTGTCCGTTGGCATTGAGCTCGCATAAGCACTCTACTTTTTCGTTTTACAACCTTCATGGCAACTACCAAAACCAGCAACGGCGGCGAAGCCAAGACTAAGAGCGCATGCACGTCATCACCAACAAAAGTTTCATTGGCATCTCCACTATTACTGTTCACTTCGACTAAAGTGGTCGCTTTGGCGGACCTGTACCTTGAAGGCCGAGACCCCCGCGACACCTGCGATGGAGTGTGAAAACTTCCCCGGCAGGCATGCGGTCCTGCCGGGGAAAAGTGTCTATCAGGCTCTTCGAAAAGGGAGATCTCTCAACCTTCCTTTCGACAGGTCAATTAACTACTTGCCGACCAGCACGCCATGGTTCGCTTCTTCGTGCTGCTTGGCTGCTGCTGCCGCTGCTGATTTAGCTGCCGCGGCGTGATCCAATTGATGCATTACCCCGTCGAGGTTGAATGACGCCGCTTTCTGACGCGGCGGGTAATTGATGTAGTTCTGGATCTGGGCCGCCACGACTGCCTGACATTCATAAAGCTGTGGCACGTGATCGACCATCCAGTCAAAGTAGGTGTTGGAGTTGAAATCGGCACGCTCGAATGGATCGCGACGCAGACTAAATATATGCGGAAGGCGCAGCTTTACCATGGGCTCTGCCCAAACCTGCAGTGCCAATGCACGCTGCTCCTCGAATACTAACTTCCAGTCGCCTACGCGGACCGCCATCACGCCGCCGTCGTCGCTGATGTAGAAGAAGTTGGTTCTGGGGCTCTCCTTCACCTCGCCTGTTAGATACGGCAATACGTTGATCCCATCGATGTGTACTTTGAACGTCTTGTCCCCGACCTTATAGCCGGTCAAGAGCTTCTTGCTTATGTCCGGATCGCCCGCCGCTGCCAGCAGTGTGGGCAGCATGTCCTGGTGGGAAACAATGCCGTTCAGCACCGAGCCCGCCTTGATCTTACCGGGCCAGCGGATGAAAGACGGAACGCGCCAGGCGCCTTCCCAGTTCGTGTCCTTCTGACTTCGGAACGGCGTATTGGCGCCATCGGGCCAAGTGTCGTTTTCCGGGCCGTTGTCGGTCGAATACATAACAATCGTGTTATCGGCGATGCCCAGTTGATCGAGCTTGTTCAGCATCTCGCCAATTTGCTCGTCATGGGTAACCATTCGATCGCTGTAGTCGTCCTGCCCGCTCTTACCACGGTTCTTGTCGGCGAGGTGCGTCCTGAAGTGCATAGCGGTCGAGTTGTACCAGAGGAAGAAAGGCTTATTCGCTTTGGCTTGCTTCTCCATCCAGCCGAGAGCGCCTGTCGTGATCTCCTCATCGATAGTTTCCATGCGCTTCTTTGTCAGCGGGCCGGTGTCCTCAATCGTCTGCTTGCCAACGCGACCCCAGCGGGGATCTGTCGTTGGATCATCCTTGTCAGTGGCGAAGCTATGCAGCACACCTCTGGGTCCAAAGGCCGCCTTGAACTTGGGGTCCTTGGGATAGTCGGGCAGTTCCGGTTCTTCCTCCGCGTTCAGGTGATAGAGGTTGCCAAAGAACTCATCGAATCCGTGCGCGGTCGGCAAATATTCATTCCGATCGCCGAGATGGTTCTTGCCGAATTGGGCGGTAGCATAGCCGAGTGGCTTGAGCAGTTCGGCTATGGTGGGGTCTTCCGCCTGAAGGCCAACAGTGGCTCCAGGCATTCCGACTTTGGTTAGGCCAGTGCGCAACGGACTCTGTCCTGTGATGAAGGCTGCGCGTCCGGCGGTGCAGCTCTGCTGGCCGTAGAAATCCGTGAAGGTGACGCCTTCGGCGGCGACCCGGTCGATGTTTGGCGTCCGGTATCCCATCATGCCTCGACTGAAGTGGCTGAGATTCCAAATGCCGATGTCATCGCCCCAGAGGATCAGAATATTCGGTTGCTTTGTAGCCATGATTTGGTCCTTCCTTTAGATTGATTTTGGGTTAAGATTCGTGGGCTCGCGGACCGGAGAAAATTGCATCGTAGGCCGAAAATGCACCTTCGACGTGTTAGTTCGTTCCTCCATTCGCGCCGCCCGCCGATACTCCGAGCGGAAGTTCGGCGTGCACAGGCATAACTTGCGACCCGGACATCGCAGGGCTTAGCCCACTAAAAGGAGATTTAGGTTCGCGGTTGCCGTGGCAGAAGCGGAACTTCTGGCCGCTCCCGCAGGGACACGGCACATAGGGCCCGCGCCTCGCGTCCTCGGCAGCGGTCAATGTCATCACTTCGGAGGGCGCACGTCCTCGATGCAGCAGTTGAGCCATCGTTTGCATCGCGGGGCGCGTGTGGGTGAAGAACAGGTACAGGCCAGCACAAAGGTAGTTCTGGCCCGGATCACCATCACTTGAGAGCGTAAATCGATCTTTCGGACAGCCTCCGTTACATAGACCCTTGACCTCGCAACGCTGGCACTGCGGAGTCAGCGAATCGCGCTTGTCGTCTCCGAATTTGCGCTGCGCGGCCGAAGCCACAAGCTGCACCAAGGGCGTCTCATGGATGTTACCCAGCTTGTAGCGAGGTTCGACGAAATGATCGCAGGAGTAAACATCGCCGTTGTACTCCAGCGCCGGGCCATATCCGCACGTCGGGGCGTGGATGCACAGTAGATGGCGGCCGAAATAGGCTTCGAGCGTCACGTCGAACATCTGGACGTAGACCTGGCCGACGTCGTGACGCACCCACTCCTCGAAGATATCCACGAGGAAACGTCCGTATTGTTCGCCTCCCACTGAGCGCTTCGTTACCAGGTTACCGTCCTGTGTGTAGAGCAGGCGTTTGCGGTTGGGCTGCTCACTCCATCCGAGGTTGGCGATCTCAATCGTCTCTTCGGTTGCTCGCTCGATAATCGGAATGAACTGTACCCACTTTGCGCCCATCTCGTCTCGGAAGAAACGATAGACCGTGCGGCCGTGTTTCTCGTTAGCGGCGTTGACCGTGCACAGTATGTTGAATTCGACTCCGTGCTTGCGCAGGTACTTCCAACCCTGCATCACTTTGTCGAAGGTGCCATGTTGAGTGCGGTCGACGCGGTACGTATCGTGGAGCTCGCGTGGACCATCCACGCTTAGGCCGACCAGAAAATTGTGTTCCTTGAAGAAGACGCACCACTCATCATCGAGAAGGATGCCATTGGTCTGAAAGGTGTGTTGCACAATTTGCTCGGGCCGACGGTACTTTTCGACGAGTTCGACAGAGCGCTTGAAGAAGTCGAGCCTCATCAGTGTCGGTTCGCCCCCCTGCCACGCCACAGTTACTTCGGGCGTGCGGTGCGACTCCAGCAACTGGCGGATGTAAGCCTCGAGTGTCGCATCGGACATTCGGCTCTTTTCGTTCGGATACAAAGCTTCCTTGGACAGGAAGAAGCAGTAGGTGCAGTCGATGTTACAGGTGGATCCGCTCGGCTTCGCAAGCAGGTGAAAGCACGGTGGCGCGTTATCGGGCGGTGTATCGTTGGTCGTCAGAGCCATTTTCGCACCATCGTTGCCATGACAACCAAATCGGGTTGCCGGCTTGGGATGTCTTTCCAGAAGCAGAATAGGCTCGAGACCTCCAACCATGGAACTGTCATAACTTACAGGTCACAGATCTCGCCGTGGATGTGTCTTGGTTCAGCCTGAAATGGAGAAGCGACGTTCTCCGTTAGTGAGTATTCCGGCATGGGGTCTTTCGATCCGATGGAGGTTGGGCGGCGCAAGAATGAGTCCTCACGCCCCCGTTCATCGTCTCGATGAGCCCACCGGGGTATCCCTCGGCATGGTTGCGTCCCCGCAGTGCCCGCTTCCGTTTCGCCCGGCAAGATCATTGTAGCTCCGCAACGACCTGCCGTTTCTCAACATCCGGTTGGCCCGTGATTCCGCCAAGGCCCAGACCGGGCCAGATCCGAATCGTGAGTGTAATCGTCCTGACTTCATCAACGGTCTTGTTGCATCAGGATGGCCTGCCCATCATGAACGTAGAAGCTCATCGAGGGCGCTTTGCGCTCGCCGGACTCGTCTTGGGTCACAACATTGCCATGTGCTTCAAGAATGCTCTCACCCGGATCATAAGTAATGTCATCTGCTTGCACCGACAGGGTGTTGTATGTGGCAAATGCACGTTTACAGCCCCCACTATGATCACCCTCCAGCGAGCATGCCGCGAATTTCGATCCTCCCCAGACGTGCACCTCGAACGGCACACTATCTGACGGGACGGAAAAGAATTCCTCGCCAGCGCACCATGCCTTCACATGATTCTTCTCCTCCTGAGTTGGGGGACCTCCATCCCGACCACCCACCATCACGGTGCAAAACATTCCCTGCGGCAAAGATATGTCGAAGACCAAACTGGCCGGCGCGGTTACGCGAAACGGTGGACGGCGATAATAGATCATGTTGGTGAATATCTTTCCGTCAGGACCGTGAGCAACCACGGTCATAGTCCAAAGGCCTAATGGAAGATTGGCCTCGTAAACTCCAGCCTCGCTCGTCATCACCGTCTTCGACGAAGTGCCCTCAAAAACCACTGCTAAAGAATGACCACCCGTGATCGTTCCGCTGATATGGAACGTCGTGGGTTGAGTTGCACGGGGCGCAGACTGGCCGAACAGCGGAGGCCAGAGCAATAGAACTGCGAAGCGGAAGAGCGTGCATCTTCTGGCGATGCGAGACATCGTAGTACCTCCGGGTATCTTACCCTACGGTGCTTGTTGGCGAAATACCGCCATATCATTCACTGTGGGTCAAAATAGCTTTCCTTGGCTGTCCGACATCGCGGTGGCTGGCCGCTTCGCTCTTCACGCGACTTGCTGGCGGCGACTCTGGCGCTGCTGTCTGGCGGCTTCCAGCTTGCGGTCGCGTTCGGCGTGGATCTCCTGCTGACGCCCCGCCAGCACGTCCTTCGGCGTGATGTAGCCGGTGGCACTGTTCAGGCGGACGTTGTTGTAATGCTCCACGTAGCCCTCGACCAGACGCTGTGCATCTTCCGTCTGGAGTCGTAAGGCCCGTCTTGATCGTTATCTGAGAGATGGAGAAACCCCTAACCGAGCACTCATCTTATGCGATGCGTAGGGGGCTGTTGCGCAAGTAACTCTTGGGTCTTGAACAGGGTGCCTCCGCTACCAGAAGGGTGTTGGAAAGCTCAAGCTAGTTGATAGTCTTGAGAATGCTTTTGCTCAATGACGAAAGTATGCCGCCATAAGTGCACTTGCGACAACCGCCGCGAGCACCCACACCGTCGCGATCGCGATGGAAGCTACGACTGCAGCCCGCGATTTGATTTTCTCTTTCCTACGCACCTCGGCGGCATCGGCAAGTCCGCGGCATTCAGCGAGCACATGGGGAGGGGTAATCCTTTGAATCAGCTTTGCTCCGAGGAACACAACCAGCACGTCGTCGAGGACTCCGATCACAGGGATGTAGTTCGGGACGAGTTGGATGGGACTAAACAGGTAACCCGCAGCGCATAATGCAACCATCCTCGCATACCAATTCGTGCCTCGATGTTTGAACACAAAGTAGAAAACATGCGCCTCCTTCTGGAGTCGTTGAGCTTGCTCCTTCCAGTTCTTCGCAAAGGCAGGTTTAGGTCGCACTGCCGCCGGATTTGTGGCGGGAAGGCTTATGTCAGGGACCAGGTTGCCTGAGTTAGCGTCCATTATTGCCTTCTCGTCCACGATGAGATCTTCCCATCATCGGCAGAGGATTTTGAGGGGAAAGTCTGGCACTCCGCGACCGAAAATGTCTCACGCAAGCTGGAATAGCTGTCTCCAATGTTGACTAGCGTTCTGATGTCTTTGCGGCAAAGTTGCAACAGAGGACCGCCTCCCAGTGACAAGTCAGGTGGGTCTTGGGTGAGATTTGTCTTCATTTGTCACCTGGAATTCGCGAAACGAGTTAGGCATTCTGCCTCAAAGTAGAATTTCGTGCAGGTCTTAACCACTGTCAAACTTGACAGGTACTGCGTGACCTAAATATCGATTCAAGACTTGTTCCAGTTCCTTCCGAATCTGTTTTATAGAATTCTCGAAAATACCTGTAATTTCTGACAGTTGTCCGACCTTTCCGCTGCATCCATGATGTTGCAGTAGGCTTCCGGAAAAAAACGATTCGTGATGCGTCGTTGATGGACACGTCGCTCGGAAAGGGTACTTCATTATGGACCACGTATGGGCCCGCATCTTGGATAACATGGTCGCTCGTGTCAGCGGGCCGATGAAATTCAGATTGGTGCTTCAACCAATTATGGCGTCGTTCTTTGCGATTCGCTCGGGCTTAGCGGACGCAAAGGCTGGCAATACACCGTATTTCTGGTGCCTTCTCTCGGATCCTGTCCAACGCGATGCCATGCTCAAGGACGGGTGGAAGAGTGTCGGCAAGGTGTTCATTATCGCGCTGTTGCTAGACGTCGTGTACCAGATCATCGAGTTACGTTTTGTTTATCCTGGAGAAGCAATCATCGTCGCCTTCGTCCTGGCGATCGTGCCCTATTTGATTCTGCGCGGGCTGGTCACTCGTGTGGCGCGAAAGAGGGCTTCATCGTCAATCCCACCGGTAAACACACCGGCGGGAAGGGTGGTCCCATGAGTCTTGCTGAAATAGCGCCAAAAGATACCGGAACGCTTCTCGCGGAGCAGCGAACCGAGCTTGCCACCCGGCGCACAATCATCGCGTCCGAAAGAACGCTGATGGCCTGGATCCGAACTGCGCTTTCAATGATTGGGTTTGGCTTCACAATTTATAAGTTCTTCCAGTATCTGCCTGCAGAACTCGCTGCCGGCAACGTGCGACGTCCGCAAGCGCCGCGCAATCTCGCATTGACCCTCATTGGGCTTGGCACTCTGGCACTGATGGCGGCGTCTTGGGAGCACCGACTTTTCCTGAATGGGATTGGAACATCCGAGCACCGACACGTCTGGTCCGTCTCTTTTGTGGTGTCGATCTTCGTCATCCTCATTGGAGCCATTGCGTTTTACGGTGTGCTGATGCGTAGCGGGCCGTTTTAGCGAGCGAGTGAAATCCCAGGAAGAACCGTGCGGCGACTGTAGGTGATATCTCTTGCCTTACCCATATACTTTTGCGGCGGCGCTGGCGCTGGCTAGCGTTTATGTCTTCGGTCACAGCCTGCGCGGGAAATCACACCACCGGTGGTGGGTCTCGATTGCAGGCGGAGTATCGGTTTCAACCATCTTCATCGATCTCCTGCCGGAAATCTCTGAAAACCAGGCAAAATTCTCAACCGGCCCTCATCGTGGCGCGGCCCTTTTCCCGGAACAAGCCATTTATCTCGCCGCTATGCTGGGTTTTGTGCTGTTTTACGGATTGGAATATCTGCTAGCATCGTCGGTCTCATTGGATGGCGAGCCTAGCAGTGTTTTCTCCTCCGTCCGAATCACAGCCTTTGCCGGATATAGCGCCGTTATCGCTTATCTCCTCGTGCATAGCATCTGGAAGGATGCTCCATCGCTGGTGCTTTACACTTTGGCAATGGCGTTTCATTTACTCCTCGTGGATCACTCGCTCGCAAGCGGCCACTATGGTTCATACGAGTCTCGGGGACGGTGGCTACTTGCATTGGCCGTCATGGTAGGTTGGTGCGCAGGAATGCTCACGTCGATACCGGAGCAGTGGCTGGCGAGGAGCACGGCGTTTGTCTGTGGAGGAGTCATCATGAACACGCTTGTGGTCGAATTGCCGGAAGGACGAGGAGGACGCTTCTGGCCTTTTGTGTTCGCGGCTGCAGCATACACCCTCGTGCTCATAGTCGTTCTAGGTTGACGCTGCCAATCGCGAGATGTGCAGCAAGGAGATCAATCTGTCAACGCTATCTGTCACACCACTCACTAAACGGCATTTACATCTTCCGAATTTCGAGAACTTGACGGTCGATTGTGCTTCAGGCATCACGCTCTGTCTCTTAAGTAATAATGTTCAGTCATATTTATCTCCTAAGTTCCCTGTTCTCCCCTCCGCATTAACGCCTTCAACTCTTCAATGAAGGCTCACACGTGCGAGTAATTGGAGTCTGAGTCGCAATGTTCAATTGCTTGCTGACTCCATCCATAACGACTCCATCTACGTGGTTTGTCCCATCCGGCAGTCGGCTGAAGCGTACCGTCAAATTCATTGCATCCTTGGGACCATCCATATAGGAAGCGATCTGGAGGCTAAGGAGTGCCTTCTGCGTTCGGTCGAAGACCAGGGTCATCGAATCCTGCGGTTTCAAATAGTTGTGAATTACGAGTTGCACTGCATTCGCAGAGCCGGCGACTGGTCCAATCCTTGGCTGTTTTCCTCGGTCAGGCACCTATGCGCGAACAAGGACTCAATCAGTCGCACTTTGACCGCGAGGCTGTTGAGCGTCAGGTTGGGCGAAGCAGTTTTGCAGAGCCGACAGGAAAGTACTCCGCAGGTCTAGAATGCGATTACTCCGTACTGGTTCGGACTTCGCCAGGAAATTTGAACGCATCCCTGGCCCGACGTTCGGTCACAAGACGCACAGTGTTATTTGTCTTCTCAGCATCCATGCCCGTATCTCTGGATAGGTACGCCAGCTGTGTGGGCGCCGCAAACCTTGTGCCAGAAGCTTCGACGATTCCGGCAATCTTCAGAATCACGTCCTGGCGAATAGCGGTGAGTTCTGGCCAATCACCCGTCTTGCCATAGCCGAACAACTCCAATTCGAAAGCGGCGCCGACAAAATTTGTCACGCGAATTCTCGAGGTTCCGGCTTCGATCGCAGGTTGTTCGTTCAGCATGGTCTGCACGCGATCCAGTATGAAACGTAGTTGTTCGACCTCTGTTTCAATTCGCAGCGCGAAGGTCTGGTGGATAAGCAATTTGCGGCGGCCCGTTAAGTTTCCAAACTGCATTTGCGCCAGAGATCCGTTGGGAACTACTAATAGAGTCTGATCGAGCGTCCGCAGCTTCAGAGAACGCAGGCCAATGTCTTCTACTGTTCCACGTTGATCGCCGATTTGGCAGAAGTCACCGAGATGCACGGCCTGATCCATCAGCAATGAGAGCCCGCCGATTATATTTTCAAGGGTTCTTTGCGCGGCCAGCGCAATCGCCAGTCCTCCAATGCCCAGGCCTGCGAGCTCCGTTCTCACGTTCAGCCCAAATAACGCCAGTGCAACAATCAACGCGATTATCACTAGCGCGATGCGCGTGAGTCGCTGCATTACGATGAGGATCGACTCGCCACCTTTGTGTTGCGCTCGTCTTTGGCTCACTGCGCGTTCAAAGCCTCGGTCGGTGATCGTGCTTATGAGCCACGCGAAACACCCAAGCAAGAGGGTTCCCATCAAACGGAGGTAGTAGACGCGATACAAAAGCGGTAGCTTAAGCAGATAAACGAAAAAGCCGTGCAGCAAGATCGCAATACTGAACTTGAGCGGCATGCCCAGCCGTGTACCCCATACTGGTCTGAATGCAAGACTTCGCAGTTTGCTCCTAATCCGCGCAGGTGTACTAAGGAGGAACACTAACAGCCAAGCCAGCAACCACGAGATCGGGATTGAGATTAGCCACCCGAGCCATTGCGCGACTGACATCTTTAATAGACGCCGATTTGCCAGGGCGGCAGGCATCATTCGATCGGCGACTGTCGGCGCTTCGCCTTCCATTCGGGCAAAGAGTTGCGGGATACTCGCAACCGTTTCCTTCGAAATCAGCCAAATTTTCCCATATGCCGGATCATCCACTCGCACCAAGATAACGTCCACAGTCGCGCTGCCCACGGTCAGCACACCAGCACGTACTTGACCGGGAGGAAGTCCAGGTTCAACCGTGCCAATGGGATCATCGCTCAGCAAGGCAATGTTGCCGTTAAACCTCCCGTTCAAATCTCGGGCCGCTTTGGACTGCAGTATCCAGTTGGCGTTGCCCTCGGGGCCTGATTGCAGATAGCGAGCGGCGTTTTCATAGTCTTCGCGTTCTTCAAACTTCAGGAAGCCGAGCATCGCGCTACGCGGTGTTTCACGTCCGAGCGGATCTATCGGGCTCGTAGGTTCGGTTTTGGATGGAGACGGTGCCGGAAGCTGGGCTGGCGAACGGGCAGCGGAGCCCCCCACGATGAAAATAGCAAAAGCTAAAGCGAGGCTTTGGGTCCTTCGAAGCAATCTTCGGCGAACTGATGCTTCGTATGGAGTCACGATGATCTACCGTTCACACTCTTGGTGAGCGTATCCTGATGTTCATTTTTTTCGCGGTAATTCCTCGAATTCAATCAAGCAACCCGTTTGTCCCGTATCGGCTCTGGTTGTTTGGCAAACGCAGCTGCTTTACCGCCCTCGAGAAACTGGGCTCCATCGATCTTGCCGAACAGCTCGATCAGCTTGGCAACGACACCTGTCCAGCCAGTCTGGTGGCTCGCCCCCAGGCCAGCGCCGTTATCTCCGTGAAAGTACTCGTAGAACAGGATGTAATCCTTCCAGTAAGGATCGGTCTGGAATTTCTCCGTAGCTCCGTACACAGGCCGCCGGCCGGATTTATCCTGCAGGAAGATTCGGGTTAACCGATTGCCAACCTCTCGGGCCACCTCAAAAAGGTTCATCAAATTGCCCGAACCAGTCGGACACTCAATTTTGAAGTTGTCGCCGTAATAGCTGTAGAACGAAAGCAGGGCACGGATCAGCAGTGCATTCACTGGCATCCAAATCGGGCCGCGCCAATTGGAGTTTCCACCGAACATGCCCGTGTCTGATTCCGCGGGAAGATAATTCACGCGGTGTTGCTGGCCGCCTGCATTGAAGACATAAGGATGCTCGGCATGGTAGCGAGAGAGCGCCCGGATACCGTAAGGGCTCAGGAATTCATTCTCGTCCAGCATGCGGGTCAGAATGCGGCGCAACCGTTCCGGATTCACCAACGCCACGATGCCACGATCCCCGTACCCGAGATGGCCCGGCCCAGTTGGATGAATGCTCTGGAAGAGTTCGGGCCGGCGTCGCAACCGCTCCTTCAGCACCCTTGTTACTCCCGGTACCCGTTCCCGCTGCCAGGGTTCGATAACAGTGGTGGCGCACAGCGGCAACAGGCCCACTATTGAGCGGACCTTGAGCCGAGTCGCGCTGCCGTCGGGAAGGCGAAGAACGTCATAGTAGAACCCATCCTCTTCGTCCCACATACCATCTGTCCCCACGTGATTCATGGCGTGGGCGATCCAAAGAAAATGCTCAGCAAACTTGGTGGCCATATCTTCGAAGAAGGAATCGTGGCTCGCCAATTCCATGCTGATCTCGAGCATGTTCTGACAGAACAGCGACACCCAGGCGGTGCCGTCAGCCTGCTCCAGATGGCCGCCCGTCGGCAGTGGCGCACTTCGGTCGAAGACGCCGATGTTATCAAGTCCAAGAAAGCCTCCCTCGAACAGGTTCTTACCAAATCGATCCTTGCGGTTCACCCACCAACTGAAGTTCAACATCAGCTTGGCAAAAGATCGCTTGAGGAAGTCCAGATCGCCCTTACCTTTGAGCGCCTGCTCTGTTCGGTACAGGAATATCGTCGCCCAGGCATGCACGGGTGGGTTTACATCGCTAAAGTTCCACTCGTAGGCAGGAATCTGACCCGTCGGGTGCAGGAAAAACTCCTGCAGCATTAAGTCGAGCTGTTCTTTCGCAAAATCTACATCGACTGTAGAGAGCGCTATTGTGTGGAAGGCCAAATCCCACGCCGCAAACCAGGGATACTCCCACTTGTCGGGCATCGAGATGACGTTTTCATTTATCATGTGCGACCATTCGCTGTTCCGAATTTCCCTGCTACTTGGCCGCATCGGATCCTCGCCATGTTCCACAAGCCATTTGTCCACATCGAAGCCAAAGTACTGCTTGCTCCACAGCATCCCGGCCAGCGCTTGTCGCATGACCCTGGCCTCATCTTTGCTAATACGTTCCGGGGTAATCGCTTGATAAAACTCGTCAGCCTCATTCCGACGAGCGTCCATGATTTCAGCAAAACTCTTGAATGGATCGCCCATTGCGGTAAGCGCCAAGTCACTGAGCCTTAGCCGGACCGCAGCCGTTTGTCCTGCGTCCACGGTGACCGAGTAGTGAGCGGCAGCCTTTGTTCCCAGGTTTCCAGGGTTGATCGCATCCTGGTTTCCTTGAACTACATAGTTGTTAATCCCATCTTTTACGTATGGGCTGGCATTGCGCGTGCCAAAGATCCGCTCGTTGTTCGTTTCATTCTCTGTGAACAGCAGAGGAATATCCTCTTCGCAGTACAGATAGCGCTCACCCAGTTGGCTGTGTGATGCTGCCACCGAACGGTAGCCATTTCTGCTGGTGATCTCCTTCAAGAAAGGCTTGGCCGCATCCGGCCACCAAGTCCAGGTGTTGCGGAACCAGAGGGTCGGCAAAATGTGGATCGCTGCTGGCTCAGGCCCCCGATTACACACACTAATCTGGATCAATATGTCCTCTGGTGTTTGCTTGGCATACTCCACGAAAACGTCGAAGTAGCGATCGCTGTTAAAGATGCCAGTATCCAGCAACTCGTATTCCATGTCGCCGCGGCTGCGCCGTTTGCTGGTGGCAACCAAGTCCTCGTAGGGGAAGGCGGGCTGGGGATACTTGTACAGGTACTTCATGTAAGAATGGGTTGGAGTGCTATCCAGGTAGAAGTAATACTCTTTGACGTCCTCACCGTGGTTACTTTCGCTGTTCGTCAGCCCGAAAAGGCGCTCCTTGAGTATTGGGTCCCTGCCATTCCACAAACCTAGGCTGAAGCATAGCAACTGCTTCTCGTCGCTGATCCCAGCAAGACCATCCTCACCCCAGTGATACGCGCGTGATCTGGCTTGGTCATGGCTGAAGTAGTCCCAGGCATTTCCATCCTTGCTGTAGTCCTCACGAACCGTGCCCCACTGTCGCTCGCTGAGATATGGCCCCCACTTTCTCCAAGGGATTTTGCTTGTCCGAGTCTCTTGGAGTCTGACTGTTTCTGAATTGCTGCCCATATCTCACCTCAAATCTTGTTCCTGCACCCTATAAAGCTCAACGCGGCGTCGCCACACGCAAGTGAATATTCAGGACCAATCTTCTGGAGACACGCTAATTGCCGATCTTTGCGCCAATGACCTCGCCAGAGAGGACAATTTCCACCCTGCGGTTCTTTTGCCGACCGACGCCGGTGGCATTGTCGGCCACGGGCATCGACATGCCGAACCCCTGTGACGTCACGCTACCGTCAGCCAATCCTTGTGCGACGAGGTATGAACGGACAGATTCCGCCCGCTTCTCCGAGAGTTTCTGATTCAACTCATCGCTGCCGACGTTATCCGTGTACCCTCCCACGGCAAGGTCCAGTCCAGGATGTGCCAGCACTACACCGGATAGCTTTGCGAGTTTCTCCCTCGCCTCCGGTTGCAAATCATATTTCCCAATAGCAAAGAGGACATCGCCCATGCTGACCACAAGGCCGCGCGGGGTATCGCGGGTGTCCAGAATACGATTGAGTTGATCGAGCAGTTGCGCACGAAGGTCGGCTGTGGCCTGACGGGCACGCTCGGCGTCTGCTTGGGCGGCCAGTTCTTTTGCCTTGAGAGCATCCGCCTCCATTTTGGCCTTGAGCGCGGCTGAATCCGCCTCTGCTTGCATCTGGGCTTGCTTCGCGGCCGTGAGCTCGGCTTGCCGTTTGGCTTCTTCGTCGGCCTTAGCTTCCGCTTTGGACTTGGCCTGGGCAGCCGCCGCGTCTCGCTCCGCCGCTATCCGTTCTTCCTCTTGACGTTGTGCGGCGAGAGCGCGTGCGTCCTCCGAAAATTGCACGGTCTGTCGGGCGGTTGAGATGATTTTCTTCTTGTCTGCTTTTGCAGCCAGATCGTTTTCTGCCATAGCCAGGCTGGCCTGAGCCTTGGACAAAATCTCCGGCGCGTACTTGGCGGCTCCGCGCGACTTTGCGATATCCACTGCATTGCGCGCTTCATACATCTCCAACGGCACGCGCTCGACATCGGGCGTCATCGCCAGCGGATTCCCCACCTTCTCATACTGACCGCGCTTCATCAGCTTGTATTCGCTGACGGGGAAGAGCTTCCCCTTCTGGTTTTTCCGCGTATCAGTCTCCATGACCACCATTTCGCTGGGCACGCGGACGGCAAAATACGGTTCTGCGGTCACAAGCAAGGAAAAGGTTTGGGCCGGCGTGGTCGCGTTCAGTTTCCCCTCTCCGTTCTTATTGATGAGAAGTTCTCCTGTATTACCGGTGCGCCCTTCCGGCGTAACCACCCAAAGCACGTAGGTCAGATACTCCGCGCCAAGCTTCGTTGGCGGTGTCAGGCCGCTGATCGTCACTTCGAGGCTTGTTATGCCCGCCTTAGCCTTGGCCTCCACCTTTGCCTGACCATTGGCCTCAGGCATGAGCTCGGTGCCCTTCAAATCAACCTTCGTGCTGCCGCCCCCTATGGGGAAACCGATCGCCACGGTCGACTTGCTGATCAGGCTAGATGACGGCGCGCCTTGTTGTGACTGTGCTGCAGCAAAGGAAGTTGCGAAACTGAGTAATGCCAAGGACAGGAGGTTTGTGGAGTTGCGATGCATGTATTTCCTTCGTTGAAAGCGCTGGATTAGATAAAGATCTTGCGCCTCTATTCAAGGGACAAGTACTTCTCGGACAAGAGTGGCGCGCTCCGCAGATCACTAATGATCGCTAAAGATTGCTAACTCGATTAAATCCGCATCTGCGATGATGCCTAAACTTTTAGTGCCTGAGGAGTTTGCTCACAACTGGCAGAAATGACAGTCAACCATGAGACGACCATCGAAGAGAGTCGTTGCATGTCGAACCGGGATTAGTCTTTGGGTCGATCAGGGCCAGTCGGAACTGTGGGCTTCCACAAGTACAAAATCATGGACGAGTTCGGCCTCGAGATAACCTCGGACCTTATGAAGTTTCGCCATCCGAGAGCGATTGGTTTCATCACTGTAAAGTGTTGTGGTCACGGCCGTCGGGAATGGCGATTTGGTATGCAACGTGTGGTCCTCCTGTGCTTCAAGCGCGTCGACGACTTGGGAGCCTATCGTATTCCATCGGAGATCCGACTTCTCATCCCATCTGTTTTCGGCACTACTTTCGAATAGCCCATTCAGAAATCGCAGGGGAAAGAGATTCTTTTCTAAATCACAGACTCAGCTCGCAGCAATCCCACAGTCTCCTGTCAATAATGCCAGTTCCAAAAACCGGTCAACGCATACTAGATTGACGTTCAACATTCGGCACAATCTATAAGCGAAATGGAGTAGACATACAATGAAGTTACGTAACTCGCTACTAACCGTGTTTGTTATGTTATTAGGGCTAGCTGCCCTGGCGCAGAATTCAGCACCCAAAATAGAGGTCGCTGTCGATTACAGCTATGCTCGCTTTAACCCCGCCCACTCGTATGTCCCGAATACTTATAGCCTGAACGGCGGTGGTGGTTCAGCTGATTACAACTTCACCAAGTACATCGGTGTCGTGGCAGAATTTGAGGGCTATAGCAGCAATACACAGCGCTTCACAATTCCTCCCGGAAGCCTTTGCCCAAGTGGTTGCTCTGGAAATGTCCAAGCCAACTTGTTTACCTACATGTTCGGTCCACAAATCGGACTGCGCACCGGTAAGTTCCGTCCTTTTGGCCATCTGTTATTCGGAGGCGCGCATTCTAACGTTGCCGGAAACCTATACGCTCAGGAGGGCACTGGCAGCGCAAGACCTGATAACAATGCCTTCGCCATGACCTTTGGCGGCGGTCTGGATATTCCAGTAAACAAATCCGGCAGTATCGCTATCCGCCCGGTCGAAATCGACTATTTGTATACCTTCTTTGATATTAACGGCTCTGGCGGCAACAGCAATTTCAGATATCAGGCGGGAGCAGTTTTCAATTTCTGACTGCAATCAACGAGGGGGACGATTTATAGTTCCCCTGTTTTTCTCAAAATAACGGATCGACGAACAGCTTATTGTAGAGACATATGGCATTCACGCAAAACTTCGGCAGAGAACATTGGTCCGCCTCGCTTCGACCGCACGACCGGGTGAAGCTTGGGTTGGTCGGGATGGGAGTGATTTTTGCTTCCTTAGGTCTCGGCGAACTCGTGTATCGCTTCGCATTCCGCGATTTCGATGGAGCAACTGATCGCCTTCCCATCGAAATGTTGTTTGGGCTAGCTTTCGCGATGAGCACAAAACTGGTCGCAAGAATCTATCTGCATCGAATGGAGGCATCCGCGAGAATCAACTTCATTCGGGATCGCAGCCAAAAGATTCGTCACGCGGCGGAAGCGATTAACCCTGTGCTTTACCCAACCAATCACCAGGCAATTCGTGTGATTCGAGAAGAAGTGGATCGGATTGAGATGGCGCTGACCCAGATCGGTTCGGTGGGATAGTCGGCGGGCAGGCGGGTGGACATCTCCGGTAACCGTAGCCCAAACACATGGGGTGCGTCGCGCTTCTCGCCTGTGAGAAGCGTCCCTAGAGCGGTTGCAGTAAGATCTTCATCACCGTTTTTTATTCTCACTGTCGCTTGAACTGCTGGCGTTGTTTTTCCTCGTTGTTCTTAAGTTCTCGGAATAGTTCGACGATCCATCGACGCGGCGGGTCGCTTTCGGAGGACAGTCCATCGTGCTGCTGCTCTCATGGAGAGCTGTCAAGTATGACGTTTCCCGGTTATCGGGTCCATTCTCTACCTAGAAGAGGACGGTCATGAAAAACAAAAAGTTGAGTCAATACTTAGGCGATCATCACGAATTGCCCTACATCAAAAGAGAAAAGATTGAGGACGACAACATTGAAAAAGAGAATGACAACGCCGCAGCAACTGAGGAATTCGAAGAGGAGCGGGTAGCCGAAGAAGTAGACGATGCCGCGAAGGATGGTGAGGTGAAGACGAATTACCCGAGGTGAGGATTAGCTTTCCCGGTCTCTTTTCCGGCCCGGTCGGGTGGCCATTCTCAGTCGGCGTAATCGCCTGGATAGCGTCAATCATTCGTTCCCCTACGACTGGTAGTTCTGTCAGTTCTCTTTCCATTGGCTCGTTGCTATTTTTCTTCTTCTAGTTGTTCGAAGGAGAAGATGACATGGTCCAAAACACCAGTGAGGAGAAATCCAGCGTGACACCTGCCGACGCCCGCAACATCGCCAAAGACGCTTACATCTACGGCTTCCCGATGGTCGATAACTATCGCATCCAGTACGCCTATTTTGTGGACCATAACAATCCTGAGTTCAAGACAACGTGGAACGAAATCCGCAACATCCCTCGCGTCTACACTCCGGCTGACAAGGCGATTCAAACCCCAAACTCGGATACGCCCTACTCGATGGTCGGTATGGACCTTCGAGCCGAGCCGATTGTCCTCACTCTGCCTCCGGTTGAGAAGAACCGGTATTTCTCGGTGCAATTGATCGACGCCTATACTTTCAATTTCGCTTACCTCGGCAGTCGTGCCACTGGCAACGATGGCGGCAGTTTTCTTATCGCCGGGCCGAATTGGAGTGGAGAGAAGCCCAAGGGGGTTAAGGATGTCATTCATTCCGAGACGGAATATGTCTTGGCCGCTTATCGCACCCAGTTGTTTAGTCCTGCCGACCTCGACACCGTGAAGAAAGTGCAAGCCGGATATAAGGCGCAGACGCTGTCGGCGTTCCTCGGCACCACGGCACCCAGAGCTGTATCGGTCGTTGATTTCATCAAGCCTCTCACTCCCGCAGAACAGAAGTCGTCGCCGCAGTTCTTTAACCTCCTCAACTTCGTACTACAATTCTGCCCGACTAACCCGTCTGAGAAGGAACTCATGGCACGGTTCGCTAGAATCGGCATCGGCGCGGGGCAGACATTCGATCTCAGCAAGCTCTCGCCGGAAATGAGTGCAGCCATCGAGCAAGGCATCGCGGACGCTTGGGCGGAGTACCGCGAACTCGTCAAACAATTTGACGCGGGCACGGTGACCTCTGGCGACGTTTTTGGCACGCGCGAATACATGAAGAACAATTACTTGTATCGCATGGGAGCCGCAGTGATGGGCATCTATGGCAATTCGAAGATGGAAGCGATGTATCCGATTTTAGCCGTCGATGCTGACGGGCAGAAGCTCAGCGGTGCTAACTCTTACACTCTACGATTTGCACCCGGCAAACTGCCACCCGTTAACGCGTTCTGGTCACTGACGATGTACGAACTCCCAGAAAGCCTGCTCGTGGACAATCCCATCAATCGTTACCTCATCAACTCGCCAATGCTGCCTCAGCTTAAACGGGACGCCGACGGAGGGCTGACCCTTCATATCCAGAACGAATCTCCCGGCAAGGATAAGGAAGCCAACTGGCTCCCCGCACCGAAGGGTCCGTTCATAATGTATATGCGGCTCTATTGGCCCAAACCCGAGGCGCTGGAAGGAAAGTGGACGGCACCGTCGGTGGTTAGAGTGTCGGAGGCACGAGCAGCTTAGAGTTCCAGCTTCTGCTTTTGCTTCTCCTAGCTAACGAAATATCGCCGCGTAGCTGTGGCATCATGGGGCCATGACGCTTACAGTCAAAATGATTCTCGTCGCGGTGGTTTCGTTCGTGCTAGGCCATCTCAGTTGCGCCATCATGCATCACTTGCACCATCACATGCACAATGTCGCAAGATAATCGAAAGCAAATTAGTCCAACGGCTTCTCAGATGGTCTCCCGAGATGGAGTGGAGTCTAGGCTGATCCTTCGCCCCGGACGATCTAGCGCAACGGGGCAAGTGCGAGTACCGAGATCAAGGTCCAGCCATCACACCTGTCAAGAATGACAGTGGGAAGGAAAGAACAGTAGCTTCTCGTGGTTGTACCCCAGCGAGAACTGTCAAAAAGTGTGGACCAGCGCTAAGATGCACTGCGACAGCAAAACTTCCGGTTGATGGTCTGTGCGACGTAGCACTTGCCTAAGAATTGCCCCCAAATTCCTGGCAGGTGACGAATAGCAGTTGCGGCATGTGAGCGCCGCGGAGCATCGCAATGAAATCACCGGCGCGCGTCCTGATCTTCTTGCTCGCTTCGGCTGTTGCATTTGCACAAACCGAAGGCGCACGGATATCCGGCAGGGTGACGGACCAGACCGATACCGTGATCGCGGGCGTCGAATGCACGATCACTAACCTCGAAACCAACGTCTCCACGATGACCACGACGAACGGGGATGGAATCTACGTTATTTCCGACCTTCGTCCCGCTACTTACAAGTTAACCATTCAGAAGGCAGGCTTTCGCACCGTGGTTCAGCCTAATTTGCAACTTTATGTGCAGGATGCCGTTAACGAGAATTTCACGCTGGCGCTTGCTTCCGTATCCGACACTTCCACCGTTTTAGGCACGACGCCCCTACTACAAACTGATACGGCTGCGGTCAGTACGGTGGTTGACCAGCAGTTCGTCCACAATATGCCGCTCAACGGTCGAAGCTTTCAGCCCCTGATAGCGCTCACGCCGGGCGTGGTGTTCACCTCGCAAAATCTTGGGCAGGGCCAGTTCGCCGTCAACGGGCAGCGCAGCGATGCGAACTATTTCATGGTGGATGGAGTGAGTGCCAATTTCGGCGTGACCCATTTTGGTCTGGGTGAGAATCTGGGCGACGCAATTCCGGCGTTTACGGCGCAAGGTGGAACCAATGGTCTGGTGTCAGTGGATGCGATGCAGGAGTTTCGCATCCAGACTTCAACCTACGCAGCCGAATATGGACGCACTCCAGGAGCCCAGATCTCGATCGTAACGAAATCCGGCACCAACCAGTTCCATGGCACGGCCTTTGACTACTTGCGGAACGACATTTTCGACGCCCGCAACTACTTCGACGCACCGCCACTTCCCCAGCCACCGCTGCGCCAGAACGATTTTGGCGGTACGGTTGGCGGACCGATCTTCAAGAACAAAACTTTCTTCTTTTTTTCCTACGAGGGGTTGCGTTTGCGTCAGCCGCAAACTGCCTCAGGCATATTCCTCACCGCATCGGCCCGAGCCGCGACTGCGCCAGTTTATCAACCAGTCCTGCAAGCGCTGCCGCTTCCGGCTCCAGACGCACCGCTCATTGACCCCACCTGCGATAACGTCACATATCCTTGTCTCGCGAATATCACAGCCGCGTATTCAAATCCTTCGAGCTACGACGCCATCAGCCTTCGCGTTGACCATAGCCTTACCGCGAAAGTTACGGTTTTTGCGCGTTACAACCATGCGCCGTCATACGATGCCACGCGGTTGTGGGAGGAGTTAGATTTTAATCGTGTAAATACCGACAGCGTGACGGCAGGAGCTACAGCCTTGCTCGCCCCCACCAAGGTGAACGACTTCCGGGCTAACTGGGGTCGAAATACAGCAAGTTTGATTGACACGCTGACCGACTTCTACGGCGCGGTGGCGCCACCGGCCTCTGTCTTGTTTCCGCCCTCGTCTCCTTTCAGCTTTGACAAGGGTCAGGCCCTCGTCTTTCTGGAATCAATCGTTAGCGGCGATATGGAGGTCAGGGAGGGTATGACTCAAGCTAATGTCCAGCGCCAGATCAACTTCATCGATACCTTCTCGTGGGCCGTAGGTGTCCATCAACTAAAGTTTGGCATTGACTATCGTCGTCTGAATCCGACCAATGACCAAGGTACGGCTGGGTATGCAGCTTTTCCGAAT
>Ga0209169_10000203_pt1 | contig 35336 bp, 29 predicted proteins | sample HubBroMetageWRM4_FD_188346 | JGI IMG/M metagenome (GOLD analysis project Ga0209169, IMG submission 188346) | Warmed soil microbial communities from the Hubbard Brook experimental Forest, New Hampshire - Hubbard Brook CCASE Soil Metagenome WRM 4... | ecosystem: Environmental > Terrestrial > Soil...
CGTCTACGTGATGGCCTTCGCCATTCTGCGGAACGAAGCGGACGCCCAGGACGCGGCGCAAGACGCGCTCTTCAAAGCGTTCAAGCACCTGGCTCAGTTTCGCTCCGAAGCGCGGTTCAGCACCTGGCTCATTCAGGTGACTCTTAACGAGGCGCGAATGAGACTTCGCAAGAATCATCTCGAAATCATGCGGCCGATCGATGAGGTTGAGCAGGAAGATGGCTCTTATACTCCGCGCGATTTTACCGACTGGCGGGAGATTCCCTCCGAAGCGCTGGAGCGTAAGCAGGTTCGCGAAATGCTCGTCAAAGCTTTGGCTTCATTGACGGAAAAATACCGCGAGGTTTTTGTGCTGCGTGATGTGCAGCACATGAGTACGGAAGAAGCGGCCGAAGTTCTGGGAATTTCGGCGGGCGCGGTCAAGACGCGCCTGCTCCGCGCGCGCCTGATGTTGCGCGATTTTCTGGCTCCCGGTCTTGACGGCGCCTGGGCGACCCAGTCGAATTCGCCCAAAGGAATAAAGCCATGGTCCTGAAATGTGAAGATATCTGGCGGGAAGTGTCGAACTATATCGACGGAGACGTCGATCCGCAGTTGAAAGTGGCGATGGAGCAGCACATCGCCGGCTGTCAGAAATGCCGCGCGGTTTTGGCCGGCAGCCGCAATGTCGTCCAGATTTACGGCGACGACCGGGTGTTCAGGCTCCCTGCTGATTTCTACCCGCAGCTTCACCGCAAGTTGGAAGATCGCGTCCAAGGCCCTGGTCGCCGGGCGGGTTCGGCGTGGATTCTGGCAGTCGCCGCCGCGATCCTTCTCGCCGCTTCGGTTTGGGTTGTGAAGGTGCATGAGCGCCCCGCGCTGGAAGCGCATCATACGCTCAGCCCGGAAATGGCCGAAAAGCTGAAAACTTTAGTCGTCGTTACCGGTGACTCGAAGTATTTCCATGTGGCCGGATGCCCTTATATTCACGGCCAGACGCGCACCATGTTCGCGGACGAAGCGCTGCGCGAAGGGCTCAAGCCGTGCGACAAATGCCTCAAGGATCTGGCGGAGCAATTGAGCAGCGGCGGCCCGAATCCAGACCAGGATGTGGCTTCGAAAGATCCGGCGATGGATATTGATGTCGACTAGCGTCCGGTACACGCAGAGAACTTAAATCTCCGGCGGGGCGTCGGTTTTCGTTTTGCGCTTCGAACTCTTCCGCGAGGTCCGCGGTTTCGGCGCTTGCAGAGTTTCGGGGCTGGCCGCGATCGCGGTTTCCACGGCCGACTTTATATTCTCTTCCAGTTTGCCGGTAATCTCTCGCAGCGCTTTTTGAGCCTGCTCGGTCACTGCCGCAACGCCTTTGCTGGATTGCTCCTGAATCTTGGTTAGGGCAGCGGCGCTCTCCGCCGTTAGCAGAGTCCGCATCGCTTCGGATACCGCTTCGCGCACTTCGGTTGCGATCTGCGTGCGAAAAGTCCCCAGTTCTTTGGCCAGAATTTCCTTTACCAAGTGTTGCACGCCGGATTCGGCGGCGACGCTGGCCGCGAGCGCTTCCTTGCGCGGCATCGCCAGCACGGTCTTTTCGGCATTGACCGCCGATTTGGGCGCCTCGGCAACCATAGTGGTGACCGCAGTCAAATGCGGAAGGCTGCCTTGCTTGCCCAGACTCGAGACTGGCCGTTCGATAGTCTCAATCGAGGACGTAAACGAGCCCGAGTACGGCGTGGAGTGTCCCGATGGACCTCCGCTGGTGCCGAACGAACCGAGCTCGACCGGTTCGGTCACCGGTATTTCCAGTTCGATATCTTCCGGGTGTGGAAACCAGTTTTCGGGGGGCACGGCGATGCCCCACACATTTCCCGGTACGTCGAATTCCACCGCAATATGAAATTGGTCGCGATAGTTGCTGGGGCGCTGCACCCACACCACGCGCGCCTGCATGATGCGCGGGGCTTTCGGCGCGTTTCTTCGGGTGATCTCTACCGTCAGCTGCGAATTCTTGGGCACGTAGTGCGTCGATCGGTATTTGCAGCCGGTGCAGCTCACCATCACGGTGGCAGTGGATTCTTTAAAGGGCTGGCCGAGCGCGTCGATTCCGGTGACCACAATCGGCACGGTGTGAAGCATGCGCGCGCTCCGCCGCTTCTCCGCTCCCGGATCGTTGGGTGTGGGTATCTCGCTCACTGAGGTCTCGATGGGTAACCTCTCAACTTAGCATCCCGTTTTGATCCGGCTGAGGAACTCTTTGTCTGGCGTGGCGGAAGGGTAAAGATGCTCAGCTCAAGCTCGCGGCTTGGCGGATCAGCGAGGAGAAAACGGAACGCGCAGCCGCCACTATCATTGCATCGGCGGTTCGGGAACTGCGGTGTCGAAACCCGCGCGCCCGGCGCGTATCAGCCGTGAGAAGTCAGCCGAATGATCCGCAGCTCGGGCCGTTGGATTAATTCTCGATTGCTCGCGCAATTGAGCGAACGGGAGATTACCCGCAAGCAGGCCGTGTTCAAACAGCATTTCGTCAGCTTCTCCGCTGAGCAACACGCGAGGATCGAAACGGGAGATTCCGGCAGGCAGTGGGCCGATCGCCCGCATTTCCGAGAAAACATTGGTGGAGCAATTGCTGGTCACGGCGTTGTACCACTCCGGACGTTCGTGCAGCTGGTTGGCCCGGATTAAATATTGCAGAAATAACTGCCGGGAATACTCCGCAGTAGCCGTCGTGCGGTAGAGGTCCACTTCTTCGCCGTGGCGAAAATTCGAGCGCAAGCGGATCAAGTCTCGCTCGTCCGCAAAAATATAAATAAGCGTGAACTGGCGGAAAAATCCGCGGATCGCGGAATAGGATTGGCCGACCTGTTTTCTCATCTCCACGGAGATGGCGATGTAATCGTCATCCGCGAACCGGAAGCTGACGATCAGATGTGCAATCCGGGGCAATCCCCAATGAATGAAAGCCACATCGATACCGCGCAGCTCGGATAGCCTTACGGTTTTTGTAACCCACTCACATTTATATTCAGATTCAGTCTGGTATCGGCAATCGCGGTAATTGTGAACCGTTATCACGTCGCCATTTACTTCGGCCCAGGCGGTTTGCGCTACATCCGGCTGCCAGTCGCGATTGTTGGAGGGCTTGAGCGACAGCCACCACAGCAGCACGACGATGAAACCGCCCAGGCAGATCGCCAATCGCGTCCCGTCTCCACGCGCAAAAAAGATGACGCCCGCAATGAACAAGACATAAACAATCGCCACTGGGACGCGCAGGTGCGGAAAGGGAAGGTCGAAATACAAGGCTGCGGCGCACCAGGCGCTTGCCAACAGCACCGCGAACCAGGCCGCAATCACCAGCAACCGCCGAAGTAGCCACGCGAAGGATCTGGCACGGCCGCCGTGTGCATGGAGTTTCTCAGCATTTATTTGTTCCGGCGTCATGGGCACGGTTCGTCCAGGGGGAGAATACAACTGAAGCGCCGTCCATAAACAACAGAACGAATTCTATGTTGTGGCGGGCTTGCCTTCGGTCCAGAATTTGGTGATTTCTTCCAGCGAGCGGCCTTTGGTCTCCGGAATCAGCCAGGCCACAAAAATAATCGTTAACAACGCGCCGCCGCTGAAGCACCAAAACGTGCCGTCGGACCCGAGATGTTTCTGCATCAGCGGGAACAGTTGGTTGCCGAGGTAGCCTACGACCCACAGCGCCGTAATGGCGATCGACATTCCGCGCCCGCGAACTTTGGTGGGGTAAATTTCCGAAATGATCACCCAACACGCCACACCGTTTCCAAATGCGTGGCCGGCCACAAAGGCCATCACTAATATCAGAACGGCCACGCCACTTCCATGAATGTGGTAAAACCACCCCACCAACGCGAACGCGACGAATTGCAGACTCGAGCCGGCCAGCACCAGCGTCTTGCGCCCGGCCTTATCCACCAGCCACAGGGCGAATAGCGTAAAGACGAGATTGATCAGACTAACCAGCACCGATTGAAAAAATGCGTCGCTCGTCTTGGTCCCGGCGGCGCGGAAAATTTCCGGCAGAAATGAAAAAACTGGCGTGATTCCGCTGAGTTGCTGCAGCCCGGCCAGCATAATTCCCAAGAGCAACGGACGCCGGAACGTGGTGAACAATTCGGAGATATGTCCTTCCTCGGTGGCTAACGCGTTTTCGATCTCTACCGTTTCTCGCGCGGCCGCTTCGGGCCCGTCGATTTTGGTGAGCACTGCGATGGCTTCGTCGCGGCGACCCATCTTCATCAGCCAGCGCGGACTCTCGACGGCCGGAAGAATCATCACGCCGAAGAGGATTGCCGGGATCACACCGGCGAAAAACATCCAGCGCCAGCCGGTCGAAACATTCCAGGCTTCGTCGCCCATGCGTTGAATCAGCATGTTGACGAAGACCGCCGCGAGAATTCCGCTGACGATTCCGAGTTGGTAGAGCGTCACGCACCGGCCGCGGACGCGAGTCGGCGCGATTTCCGCGATGTAGTTCGGCGCAATCACCGACGCCGCGCCAATGCCCACCCCGCCGATCAGCCGCCACAATACAAATTGATGAAGATCGGCCGCGAAGAGAATTCCAATGGAAGAAAGCGCGAAACAAAGTGCGCAGAGTCCCAGGCCTTTTTTCTTGCCGAGATAATCGGCGACGGTTCCGGCAGCGGCGCATCCGACGATGCATCCGACGAGTGCGCACCCGGCAGCCCAGCCTTTGCCCGCCTCACCGAGGTGAAACAGTTGGCCCAAGTATCCAATCGCTCCACTGATCACAATATTGTCGTAGCCGAAGAGCAGCCCACCCAAGGTGGAGACAATGGCGGCGATGATCAGCGGAGCTCGCGAATGAGCCGAGGTGGAGGTCGGAGTCAGTTTATTTTTGGCCCTCGGCGGCAGGCTCCGCCACTATACCGTATCGTTGCGGAGATTCGAGCGCGGCCTTAGCGGCGAGCATAAATCCCAAAGTGTGCGCCATGCCCGCATGCCACGGCGCCGAACAGGTCATCTGCGGCGTGTGATCCGGGATCAGCACACCATCGAATTTATTTCGGTGCAGGATAGCCATGATCCGCAGCATATCCACGTCGCCTTCATCGATAAAAGTTTCGCGATAATTCGGCACTTTGCCGACGACGTTGCGCAGATGAATGTATGCGATTTTTCCCTGCTTGCTGTACTGATCCACCGCGTCGTAAATATTGCCTTCGGTCATTTCCGCCATGGTGCCCACGCAAAGTTCCAGTGAATTGCTGCGACTGGGCGCGAGATCGATCAGGCGCTGATACATGTGCGGTTGATAGACCAGGCGAGGTTGTTGGCGCATCGTCGGCATCGGGGGATCGTCGGGATGGGCGGCCAGACGCACGCCCGCTTTTTCCGCGACGGGCACCATTTCTTCCAGGAATCTTTGCAGGCGCCGCCAGAGTTCGTCGTGGGAGATCGAAGGCAAATTTCCAGTGGGAGCGTTCGGGTCGTAAACCATATTCCAGATCGTCCCGTTCGGGATGGGCACATCTTCCGCCGGGCCGTCCATCCCCAGAGTAATCGCGTCGCCCCGGCCTTGCCGTGCGGTCACGCGCCCGCACACTCCGGCCAGACTGAAGTTGTACCCCAGCACCGGAACGCCCGCGTCTCCCAGCCGCCGAATGAGTGTTTTTACTTTTTCGATTTGCTGGGCGCGCTGCGGGCCATCCAGCAAAATGTCGTGCCAGTGCGCCGGATCGATATTTTCAATCGCGGCCAGGACCAATCCTGCATTTTCGATGTCGCTGCGGAGGGACTTCAATTCCGCGACGGTCCAAAGTTTTTCTGGATCGCCGGCGAGGCCCCACGGTTCGTACTTTCCGCCGCTGGGCTGATTGTTCCGCGGATTCGACGAGACCTGCGCCGAACCTGGCGAGGTCCCTTGGTTGAAGTAATCCACCAGATGCACCACCACGTGCGTGCAACCAGCCTGGCGCGCAAAATCGTAATAATCGCGCGTCAACATGTGCCGGTAGAGCCCGAGTCCGATCTTCATAGTCGATTTCCAATTCCGCCGCCGTAATCGGCGCTGAAGACTTGCCCGTTGATTTCGCTGGCCAGCGGCGAGCAGAGAAAAACAAACGCGTCAGCGACCGACTCCGGGCTATTTCTGCGGCCCAGAGACACGCGCAAAACAAATTCGCGGTAGGCGGGATCCTCTTCGAAGACTTTCAAGGAACTTCCTGCTGCCACATTTCCCGGCGAAACCACATTCACGCGGATGCCCGCTTCGGTGTATTCCATCGCCAGGCTGCGCGCGAAGTTTTCGAGTGCCGCTTTCGCCGAAGCGTAGGCCGAGATTTTCGTGTGCGGCATGCGCGCCACGTAGGAAGAAGTAAAAATCAGATGGCCGGCAGTCTTGCGCGGGGACCATTGCGCCAGAACCGCCCGCGCCAGATAGGTCTGCGACAAGAAATTAAACCGGAAAATCTTCTCGAACTCCGCTTCGGATGTAATGGCAAAGGGATGCAGCCCGCACCCGCCGGCGTGCCCGATCACCGTATCCAACTGGGGGAATTTCTCAAACGCGGCATGCACTACGCGGTCGACCTGGTTTGAATCGGCAATATCAGCCGCAAAATAAAGGTAGGACGATGGCTCGATCTTCCATGCGTCCAGAATCCGTTTCGCTTCGGCTTCGGTGCGGATATCGGTGAGCACCAAGGTCGCGCCAGCGGCCGCCAGCCGGCGCACCATATGTTCGGCGATGGCGCCCAGAGCGCCGGTGAGCAGGATGGATTTGCCGGAGAGATCGATGCTGATGGTCACGCTCGGGGCCCTTGTGCTGCTCTACATGATTCCGAATTTCGCAAACGCTTCCACCGTGCTCATGCCTTCTTCAATCGCTTTGCGTACCAGTTTCTCGCCGCGCGCTTTCTCCAGCGCCTTGGTAAAAACCTCGACTTCGGCTGCGGCCGGCACCGACAGTACTCCGTCCACATCTCCAAAAAGAATATCGCCGGTGCGTACTTTCACCGCTCCAATTTCCACCGGGACGCGAAAATCGACTACTTTGTAGCGCGGCCCGGAATCCTGTCCGTAGGATCCGAACCCAAACGTCGGGAAATTCAAATTTAAGATGGCCTTGGTGTCGCGCACGTATCCATTCAACACCGCGCCGCGGGCCCCGAGTTTCCCCGCTCGCGTGCTCATCATTTCTCCCCACAGCGCGTTGCGCGGCGATGAACCGGTGTTGACGTAAACTTCGTTCTTTTTTAGATCGTCGAGCGCTTCCAGCATCAGCCCGAACGGTTTTTCCATCAGCTTGTTCGCGCTGCCCGCGATTTTTTCCGCAAATACATCCACGGAAAGTACGGTCATCGCGCGTCCGATCACGACCATGTCCTGCCGCAGCGCCTGAATCTGCGGTGGAAGGAATTGGTGCTGCAGGTCCATCTTGTCCATGACGTCGCCGACGACGCAGGTAAAAAGCTCGCGCTGCGCCAGCGCAAAGAGTTCGTCGTCGGATTTCCAGAGTTTATTTGCGGTCATCAGGCCCGGGCCTCTTTAATTTTCGCCACGAACTTCTGCGCCAATTGCGTGATCGCAGCAAAATCGCCGGTCTTGGCTCCCGCCGTCAAATTACTCCCCACTCCGACGGCCACCGAGCCGGCGCGAATCCATTCGCCCACATTTTCCAGCGTGACTCCGCCGGTGGGCATCAGCGACGCCTGCGGCAACGGCGCCTTCACCGCTTTCACGAACGCCGGACCCAAAGTTTCTCCGGGAAAGACTTTTATAACGTCCGAGCCGCACTCCATCGCTTCCACCACTTCGCGGATCGTGCCGGCTCCGGGCATATACGGAATCTGATAGCGATTGCAAAGGCGTGCCGTTTCCGGATTCAACGAGGGACTGACGATGAAGTGCGCGCCGGCTAGAATCGCAATGCGCGCCGTCTCCGGATCCAGCACCGTTCCCGCTCCGAGTAAGATATTTCCGGACAATTTCCTGGCCAGATGCTCGATCACACTCGTCGCCTGCGGCACGGTGTAAGTGATTTCAACCGCGCCGACACCGCCCTGGATGCAGGCGTCGGCCACGCGTTCCGCCTGGTCGTGACTTTCCGCGCGAATCACCGCGACCAAACCGGACGCGATTATTTTTCCCAAGACTTCGAGCTTCACAATTTTCATATCGTTAGCAGGATCCCCAACTTTGCCGGAGCGTCGGTTTCTTAAAACGCCTACTCGAAAAACGGCTCGCCTTTGCGCGCATAGCGCCGGGCCACTTCTTCATTCAAGGTTACGCCCAGCCCTGGCTTTTCGCTCAGCGCGATAAATCCATTCTGAATGATCGGCTTGGCCATTCCTTCCACCAGGTCGTTCCAGAAGGGAACTTCGGACGCATGAAACTCAAGCGCCAGAAAATTAGGGATCGACGCACAGTAGTGCGCCGACAGCAAAGTTCCCACGGGACTGCTGATGTTATGCGGCGCGATCGGCATGGTGTGTACCTCGGAGAACCGCGCGATGCTCTGCGCGATCGAAAGTCCGCCAACCTTTTGGAGGTCGGGCGTGACCACGCTCAGGGCGTGTTCCGCGATAATTTCCTCGAAGCCTTCGAACAGAAAAAGATTCTCGCCGGTCGCGATCGGCACATTCACTTTCGAACTGACTTCTTTCAGCGCGGCCACGTTGCTGGGCGGAACCGGATCTTCCAACCACATCAACCGGAACGGCTCGAGTTCCCGCGCTACCTTTATGATGTCGCTCGCGTTGTACCGCCAATGGCAATCGACCGCGATGTCCGTGTCTTTGCCCACCGCATCGTAGACCGCGCTGATCAGCTCAACCATGTGATCGATTCCGCGATTGGTCAGCCCACGGCTATAGGGATCCAGACCCTCGGTGCCCGGCACATCGAGATCGAATTTCAGCGCCGTGAAACCCTGCGCCCGCATTTTCAAAGCGGTCTTGCGATACTCTTCCGGCGTGGAAGCGGACTCCTCGCTGGTGTCGGCGTAATAGTCTTTGGCCTGGTGCTGGTCTTTTTTCGGATCCCAGCTGGCTCCGCGCGACCTCAATATTTCGTCCAGGCTTTCGAGCGCCTCGCCGCCATGGCAATCCGCGTAGATGCGCACTTTGTCCCGGAATTTTCCGCCGAGCAAACGATAGATCGGAGCGTTCAGCGATTTTCCCAAAATGTCCCAAAGCGCGGCGTCGATGCCGCTGATCGCGTTGTAGACAATCCCTGCTACCGAGCCTGCACCCGAAGTCGCCATCTGCAATTTTCGAAATAAGCGATTGATGTCGCGCGGATCTTCGCCAATCAGCAGTGGCTCGAGCGAGCGCAGGATTGCGGTCAGCCCCGGAGCGAAAAAACACTCGCCATGACCCGTTAGCGATTCATCGGTTTCAATGCGCACAAAGGTCCAGTCGAAGTTTCCTTCGACCACTGCCGACTTCAGCCGGGTAATTTTCAAACCAGAAATCCTTCGAGCCACGGTATTTGAAGCCCGCTTAGAGTAACGATTTATATTTTGTGGCACAACTTAAAACCAGTTTGCACGATGATCCGGGCGTTCGAAGGGGCGGGCGTGGAGCGACGGCCGGTGTATACTTTCGGGCGAAAAACCACCTATGACCAAGACCACCATAACCTTTGGCGAAATTATGCTTCGCCTGGCTCCTCCGGGGTTCGAACGATTCCTGCAGAGTCCTTCCTTCGGCGCGACCTTCGGCGGGGGCGAGGCGAACGTGGCCGTGGCCCTGGCGGGATTCGGTCTGCCCGCAACATTCGTCACAGTTCTGCCCGAGAAAAACGCCCTGGGTGACGCGGTGATTGGCGAGCTGCGCCGCTTTCACGTGGACACCTCGAAGATTGTTCGCGGCAAAGGGCGGCTCGGAATTTATTTCGTCGAAGCCGGCGCGAATCAACGCCCCTCGAAAGTGATCTACGACCGCGAATTCAGCGCGATCGCTTTGGCTAAGCCCGGTGACATCCGCTGGGACGAGGTTTTCGAAGGAGCCGGCTGGTTTCACATCACCGGCATCACGCCGGCGATCAGCGCGTCCGCCGCGGCGCTGGCATTGGAAGCGGCGGCTCAAGCCCGCGCCAAGGGAATTACGGTTTCGTGCGATTTGAACTATCGCAAAAATCTTTGGAAGTGGGGCAAGACCGCCGCCGAAGTGATGCGCGAGCTGATCAAGCATGTGGACGTGGCCATCGCGAATGAAGAAGACGTGCAAATGGCCCTGGGCATGAAAGCCGGCGTGGACGTGCATTCCGGGGCGCTCGATCACGCGCAGTACGAAAAGCTTACGCAGCAAGTCCTCGCCGAATATCCCAACTTGAAATCGATCGCCATCACTCTACGCGAATCCAAGAGCGCGTCGCACAATGGCTGGTCCGCTTGCATGAACGATCGAAATAAATTCATGCTCAGCCGCGCTTACGACATCAGGAACATTGTCGATCGCGTCGGCACCGGCGACAGTTTTGCTGCCGGTCTAATTTACGGATTGCAGCGGCTCTCGAGTCATCAGGACGCACTCGAATTTGCAGTGGCCACCAGCTGCCTGAAACATTCGATCTATGGGGATTTTCACCGCTGCAGCGTGGAAGAAGTGGAAGCTTTGCTGAAAGGTGATGGCTCCGGAAGAGTGCAACGTTGACGTCCCGTTGCTCTTAGTGATGTTCCGCCCAAGCCATTCCGTCGGGTTGGCCGATGTCCGCGATGCGTCCCACAACTTGCAGCGAAGCCAAATCGATCACCGCGACATAATTGTCGGGTGTACAAGCCACGAAAGCGCGCGAGCCATCAGGCTGCACCTGAATACCGGCTGCACCAGTGCCGATCGGCACCCGTTTGGCGACTTTTCGCGTGCTCGAATCCAGAATAATCAAATCAGTTCCACGTAGGGTCGAAACCAAGACGTGTTTTCCGTCCGGCGTGAATTTCAGCCGGTTGGCGGCCGGAACATTAGCATCCAGCGTCTGCAGCACTTTCTTGCCCGGGAAATCGATAACCGAAATTGTTCCGTCGCCGGCATTGGCCACCCAAATTTCTTTGCTATCGGGCGAGATGTCGAATCCTTCCGAACCATTGCCAACCGGAATTACCGTTTCATTCCAGTCCATGCGCGTCGGGCCAGACGGCGGTGGAGGCGGAGCGCCGGCCTGCGCTCCTCCCGGCGGTGGACCGCCCGGACCACGCAACGCGACCTTTTCAATAATGCTTACGGTTCCGGAGCTGACGTTGGTTGTCACGATTCTTTGCAGATCATCGGAAACATAAATCATGTGGGTACGGTTCTGGCCTGTGCCCATTATCCAGTCGACTTTTTTAGCTGCCGGATCGTAACTTCCAATCGCCTTCGATCCCTCCACCGTGAACCAAACCTTGCCACCGACAAAAGTCAATCCATGGGGGCCGCGAAGCGCACCGAAATCGATGGATTCCAAAGCTTTCTGCGAAACCAGATCAATCACGGCCAGCGAATGCAGCGTTCCGCCGCCATAGTTCGAAACATAAGCCGTGCTCCCATCAGCCGACGCAATTACCTCGTGCGGATCCTCGCCGACCGGAGCGCGCGCCACGATCTTTAGCGTCGCGGGGTCCACGATATTCAGAGTGTGACCTTGCTTGGAAAGAACCAGCAGGGATCCGGACGAGGAAGTTTGGGCGAGAAGAAAATTGGGAGCGGACAAAAAACAAAAAATAGCAGCGGTGCAAAACGCGGTCTTCATCATTGAGCACTCCAGAATTTAAAATGCCGGAACAACCGAAAATAATCAAGAAGCGCCGATCTTGGATGTCGGAACGTGCGCGCAGTTCCTTCGCGAGGCTACTTCTTGGCTACGACCTCGGCCGGTTTGGGCGTCACCGCCGCGATTTCCGCGCGGAATCTTGCGGCCTGCTCCGGTTCTTTCAGCGCATCGTATTCTTCCACTAGATCCTGCCGGGCGTTGGTGAGCCAGCTGACTTTCGAATCCATTTGCGGGGCCAGAATGTTGTAGCCCGCGCGGGTTTCCGACTCTGCTTCAGTGAAACGGCGCTGGCGTAGAAGAGCTCGGCCTAACTTGGTTCGGGCGATGCCGGTGTTGACGTGGTTCGCTGACTGCGTTTCGGTGTACAGCGGAATCACCTGCCGGAAAATTTTCTCGGCTCCGGCCCAATCGTGCTCGGCCAGGTAGACGCTTCCTAAATTCGAAAGCGCGGTCGCGACCAGATAGTGATGCTCGCCGTACACCGTGCGATAAATATCGGCCATGCGATTAAAATATTGCTTGGCTAGATCGTATTTGCCGGTTTTGCTGGCCACATTCCCCAGTTCGTTCAGGGTGGACGCCACGCTGGGATGAACTTTCCCGAATGCCTGCTCCTTGATTGCCAGCGATTGTTGCAGGAGTTCCGTAGCCTCGTCGTAGCGCTGCTGAAACACCAACGCGCGCGCGAGAATGGTCAGATCGATCGCGGTCTCCGGATTGTCCTTACCGTACCAGCTCTGCACGATTGCCAGCGCTTGCCGGTCGTACTGCTCCGCTTCGGGGTAATGCCCTAAGTCGTATTTGATCGCGCCCAGATTGATATAAATGTCGGCCACCCGCGGGTGACGTTCGCCATAAATTTTCTTGTACATGTCCAGCACGCGCTGGTTCTGAACCGTGGCGATTTCGTAATGCCCGGCGTAGAAATGCGCGTTGGCCAGCTGATGCAGGCTATCCGCGGCGTCGACCGGCGCGGAATTTGGCGCCGAGTAAGAATGTACGGCCTGCTCCAGGATGGCGATAGCCTGATCGTATTCGCCGCGATCGGCCAGCACCGTGCCCAGCGCGACCATGGAGTGCGCGATTTCTGGATCGTTCGGCGGCAGGTGGCGTTTATTCATTTCCAACGACTGGCGGATCAGGCGCTCCGATTCTTCGTACTGCGCTTGCTCTTCGCGCAAAGATCCCAGCGCCAGCAGGCTCTTTGCCGTCTCGGCACTGTCGGCTCCAAAAATGGATTGGCGCGTGCGCAACGCGGACTGCAGAAGTGGATCGGCTTGATCGTACTTGCCCAATTTCTGGTAAATACCGCCGAGCGTTTCGAAGAGTTCCGCTTGCACCGCCGGCTCGGTGTCGAGGCTGCGCGCTTCCTGGACGCCGCGATCGAGCAGCGTCACCACGCGTAAATCGTCGGAGGGCCCCGCAGACGGATCGCCGCCTTGAAAAAGATTCAGCATGAACTGCTGGATGCGTGCGGTGCGTTCGGCTTGGGCGAGGGCGGTGTTGCGCGCGCGGGTCAAGCGCACCGTATAGAAAATCACCAACGCGAAAAGTGTGGTCAGCACGGCGGCAGCAGCTGAAAGAGGCTTCCAGTTGCGGCGGACGAATTTGCCGACAGTGTAGCGCACCGTATCGGGTTGCGCGTCGAGGGGTTCACCCTGCAAGTAGTGATCAACGTCCCGGATCAGCGCGTCGACCGATTGGTATCGCTGCCGCGCGTCTTTGTGCATCGCGGTAAGGCACAGCACATCCAAATCGGCCCACGCAGCTCGGCTCGCGCCTGCAAGATTTTCGTCCTGCGCCGCCGTTGACGGCTTTTCCGGTTCTTGCTCGGTCAAAATCCTTTCGGCTTGCGCCGGAGTGAGCTTGGACAAATCAAACGGCAGACGCGCCGCGAGCAACTCGTATAGAACAACGCCCAGCGAATATACGTCCGCCTGAATTCCGACCTGTTCTCCGCGGATTTGTTCCGGTGCGGCGTAGGCTGGAGTCATCAATCGCAAACCGGTAACGGTTTGCTCGACGGAATCGCCCAGGCTCTCGATTTGCTTGGCGATGCCGAAATCGAGCAGCCGGACCGTCGTGTCGGCCTTCACTAAAATGTTGGACGGTTTCAGGTCGCGATGAATTACGGCGTGTTGATGGGCGTACAGCACGGCTTCGCAGACGTCGCGAAATAAACGCAGGCGTTCCGGAACTGCACAATGGTGTTGCCGACAGTAATTCGTGAGCGGAATACCTTCCACGTACTCCATGACGAAGAATGGCGTTCCGTCGGGCGAAGTGTCCGCATCGTACAGCCGCGCGATGGAAGGATGGTTCAGTTGCGCCAGCGTGCGCTGCTCGGCGGCGAAGCGCGCGCGTCGCGCGGGGGAAAGCCAGGCGTCGCGCAGAATCTTGATGGCCACCTGGCTGCCCAGGTCTTCGCGTTCCGCCAGATACACCACACCCATTCCGCCTTCGCCCAGCATTTTTATGATTCGATACGGACCAAATTCCTTGAATGGTTGGGAGTCTGCGGTCGGATCGTGGAAGACATCGTGCGCGACGTGGGCGATGTCGCGGTCGAGCAGAGAACCGCCGCGGGAATCTTCCTGCAACAACATCAGGACTTCGTTGAGTAACGCCGGATCTCGGTCGCACTTCGCTTCCAGAAAATCGTGCCGTTGTGACTCGGGCAAATCTGCAGCTTCGTGGAAAAGACTTTGCACTTTTTGCCAGCGAGAGCTGTCCATCGTCACTCACCAGCCGAGGGAAGAAAACAATCTTCGGCGTCAGGAATTCTGCCGCAGTTCGTTCGCCAGCCAGGCCTTCGCCGCGCGCCAATCACGCAGCACGGTCGCTTCGGAGACTTCGAGCAGCGCCGCTGTTTCCGGTACGTCCAGACCGCCGAAGAAACGGCTCTCCACCATTTCGGCCTGGCGCGGATTCATGCGCGCCAGGGAATCCAGGGCGGTGTTCAAGGCCAGCAATTCCTCGCCGCCCGACGGCTTTTTCTGCGGCGTATCGTCGAAAATCACCGTAATTTCCGCGCCGCCGCCGCGCTTATCGGAATTCCTCCGTCGCGCGGCTTCCACCAACAGCTGACGCATGGCCCGTGCGGCGATGCGTTTGAAATGCAGCCGCGACGTCGCGCCAACGTCGGGAGATTTCGCAAGCTTGAGCCACGCCTCATTGACCAACGCCGTGGGGCTCAAAGTCGCGCTGGGATCTCCGCGCCGCACGCTCGAAGCGAGCCGCCGCAATTCTTCATAGGTCGCGCTGAAGAGTTGGTCCAGGGCCTTGCGCTCCGCAGACGGCGCGTGAGCCGTGCCGCGTTCGGATCGTTGGCTTGCTTCAGAATCTTTCGCCGCCATGACGGTTTTTCCCTGGCCTTTGCGCATTGTGAGGTGGGGAGCCTCTCGCGCAGTCCCTGCCTTGCGTTCCGCAGCCTTCTTGGCACGGCACTCTAGCACCGCGGATGGCTGGCGGCAACGGCTTGCGTCGCTTTCATTGCACCATCACCTTAGTTAGGTGATGACGGCCTGAAAGCCGGGTGCGGCGCGGGAGGCACACTTAAAGGTTTCAGTGAGTTGAACACGCGCCGTCGGAAAAGTTTTCGAAACCCAGATATTAAGTCGGTTTTTTAGGAGAGTGTCATGAAGAATTCAATCCTGCACAAGTCGTTTCTGGCTTTTCTTCTGGCGACCGCAGCTTTGGTGGCCGCCTGTGGCAGCGGCGCGGAAGGGAAGTACCGTGACCCGAGCGGCAGCATTAACGCCGAATTCAAAGACGGGAAAGCCTACATTGGTCTCGGTTCCTACGCCGTCGACGGCACGTACAAAATCGAAGGCGACAAGATTATCGCCAAGGGCGATTTCGGCTTGATGCTGCCCAGTCCCCTGGTCTTCACCATCAACAAGGATGGTTCGATCGATGGTCCGCGCAGCACCATGATTCCGCGGCTCGAAAAAGTGAAGTAGTCCGTTCCCGTCGGTTTGCGGCTGTGGTGGAATCTGTGGGTGAGAATTAGGAGCGCGATGAAAACGAACATCAGGCCGCAGGTCGTGGTGATCATCGCGCTCTTCGTATTGCTGTCGGCCGCCATCGCCTCCGCCCAAGATCTCCATACCAAGGTCACTTATCTCTGCAATGGCGAGCGCCTGTTGATTGAAAGCTGCAACATGCGCGATCAGTCCGACACCTCCACGTGTCTGGTGCAGCATCCGGATCGCCCGAAACACAACGGCTTCGTCGCTTACACCAACGAGACTCGCGGCTCTTTGAAAAAACTTATTGCGACTTGCAAGCAGCCGACCGCCGACGAAGTCGCCCACGCTGAAGCCTTCGCCAAGAAGCAGCAAGACAAACAAGACGCTATCCTGCAGCAAAATCTAAAAGCGATGGATACTCCCGTTCCCGCGCCGGGATCGGCTTCGAGCGGAAGCTCCAAATCGCAACGCGACAAAGTGAGAGTCGCCCGCTGCCTCAGCGCTGGACGAACGGAAGGGCAGTGCGTTGGAAACGAGTTCGGCAAAGCCTTCCAGGGCGTATTCGATTTCGCCGGATCGATGCTGGGCATGAAGCCGCCACAAGCCGGTCTCTACTTGAACGGAATCTACGAAGGAAAAGGCGGCTGGAATATTTCGTTCGCGCCCGATTCGGCGGCGATGCAGTGTTCGGACCTGGTCACTGACGATCATCCCTACAAAATCGAATTCAAAGGCACGCAGGTCGCGATCAAGCTCGATACCAAACCGGAACCGTTGATTCTGGCTTATCGCGAAGGAAAACTTTACGGACCGGCTCCCATTAAAGTCGATGGCGCAATCGTCGTTGGCACCGTGCCGGGTTCCGGTGGAGGCGGAGGCGGCTCGTCCAACTCGGTGCCGGGAGCGATGACCTCCAACACCGAAACCACGAACTCCACCCGCTTCGTATCTCCCCTTGAGGCCCAAGCCTATCAACGAAGCGGTGGCTCGGGAACCTTGCAACAAAGCGGGGCGGGGTACGATTTGACCGAATCCCACACGACCACCACCTACTCCTCCGCACCCGCTCCCGCCCCGGTGTACAACACCGGCCCGCGCATCATCACCGCGCCACGCACCAGGACCTGCGCCGCACCGGCGCTAGCGACCACCAAGACCACAACTTCTCAAGACATGGGCAGCGCGTTGTCCGGACTGGGAGCGCTTTTCGGCGGCGGGGAAGCGCCGAAGGCAGCGGTGGCGCCCACCGGGTTACGGATGTTCGGGGAATATGCCGCACCCGGCGGCGCGGATATCGACTTCAAGGACGATGTGGCCATCGTCGCCTGTGGGATGATCGCTGCACAATATCCATATGCTGTCGATCTCAGCGGTAAAGAACCCGTCCTAAGACTCGCCAGTAACGGCAAACCGACCATCGATCTTTCCTTCGGGCCGGACCGTTCTCTGATCGGTTCTGGCAATCTCCAAGTCACCGGCCGCGCAGCCACCGGAGAAGATCGCGACGGCAACATCGCATACACTTCGCGTTCTGCTAGCTGCCCGCTGGGCACGTTCAAACCCGTGTCAGAAAATTCTGATGACGCTTCCGCGGCATCGGTGCCGACAACAAGCGTGACGCCGGCCAGCGGTGGAGCAGCTACAGCGGCCACGAAATCGTCTGGTCCCGCGTTCTCCAAACCGTCAGCGCCGACCGGCAACGCGGTCTTATCGGTCGGCTCTGGGTTTGCCGCGACGGCGGGCGCCGCGAACCCTCTCGCTGGCCGTCCCTATCTGCTGTTGCGAGATAATCTCGCAACAGCCCTGTCGAAAGCGGGCGCAACTGTTCCGGCAGGCGTTTCCGCGCACAAAGCAGTCAAAGATGCCTGCGCGAATCAAACGCCGGACTGCCGCAAATATTTGCTCGCCATTTCCGCGGACACCGCGACCGGCCTAGCCTCTGATGCGAATGGGAAAGTAACCTTGCCCGGCGTGCCGCCAGGGATCTACTACCTGATGGTTTCCAACCAAAGAAACACGACGTACTGGGAGCTGAAGCTGCAGCTGAAAGCGGGGCCGAATTCCGCCACTCTCGACCAACACAACGCCATCCCACTGAACTAGATTAGATTTCCATTCATTCGCACCCAAACGCGCACAAGCCACACATTGTCCGTAGGTTGAAATTTCCTTGCGCCCTTTACGATTCGAGCTGCATTTAAGTGTGGTATACCGCTTCGTGGAGGTGTCTCCATTATGGCATCTGCGTCTACGCCGGCTCCGGCCCGGCCAGCTGAGCCCGCGCATGTAACGGCCGTACCCGAACCCAAGTGGCGGAAATATCTCGTTCCGTTGTTGGTAGTTCTGCTGATCGTCGCGGTCGTGCTGACCATCACCCGGAACTGGAATTCCTGGGAAGGCGGACGAATCGAGCAAACCACCGACGATGCGTACGTTCGCGGTGATCTCACCCCACTCAGCACCAAAGTTCCGGGCATCGTCCGGGAGGTAAAGGTCTCGGATTATCAACAAGTGCACAAGGGCGACCTGCTGGTCGAATTGCAAGATGACGACTACCAGGCGCAAGTAGCGCAAGCCACCGCCGCAGTGGAAGCCGCGAAAGCGGCCATCGAGAACAACGTGCGCCAGCGTGATTTGCAAGATTCAAAAATCGACCGGGCCCTCGCGGGGATCGATCAAGCTCACGCTCAAATTACCGCGGCGCAGGCCGGAATCGATGCAGCGCAAGCCGACGTCGTGCGCACCCAGTCGGAGCGCACCAGACAAGAAGGACTTCTCCAGACGCATTCAACCACGCCGCAGAAAGTGGAGCAGGCCGTGGCCGATCAGGAACGCCTGGCGGCGCAGCTCGCCAGCCGCAAAGCCGATCTGGAGGAAGCTAAAACGGCGCTGCGCAGCAGCGAACTGGCCGCCGAGGCCGAGCGCCGCACCAAAGCCGTTTTAGAATCGCAGGACAACCAGCTGATCGCCGATCTGCATGCGAAGCAAGCGGCGCTCACCTCCGCGCAGGTGAATCTGGGCTATACCAAAATCGAAGCGCCCGGCGACGGAACCGTGGGTGAAAGGCAGGTTCGCACCGGGCAGTTGGTCTCGCCCGGGACCCAGGCGATCGCGTTCGTCAGCAACGTTAAATGGGTAGAGGCCAATTATCGCGAGACGCAGCTGACCAATATGAAAGTCGGCGATCCGGCAAACCTGCGCATCGATGAATATCCGGGAAAAGTTTTCCAGGGGAAGGTACTCGAAATTGCTCCAGCCAGCGGTTCGCAATTTGCGCTGCTGCCGCCGGACAACGCCACCGGGAATTACACGAAGGTGGTGCAGAGAATCCCGGTGAAGATCGCCTTCGATGATGCCAACCTCGCGGCCACGCTGCGTCCCGGGCTCTCCGTTATTGCCACGGTGCGCACCTCGCACTAACGGAGCGTATTGAATGGCCGCCTCGACCACGGTTGTGCCGCACCCGACTTCAGCGCAAATTGCGCACGCCCTGGTGGCCGCCGGTCCCGCCGATCTTTCGAAGAGTCCGCTGCTCGGCATTCTGGGCGTGATCATGGGCGCCGGAATCGTCACGCTTGCGGGCCGCATGATCACCTTGGGCACCGCGGACCTGAAGGGCCACGTCGGTATCAGCTTCGACGACGGAGCCTGGATTGGCAGCGCGTTCAATATTGGGCTGATGTTCATCGGTCCCTTTACGGTTTACCTCGGTGGGCTGTTGGGGCCACGGCGCGTGCTTTTGATCAGTGCAACTCTATTCACTTTGACCTGCGCGTTTCTGCCTTTGGTACACAGTTACAGTTTGCTGATCGTCGGGCTGGCATTCGCCGGCCTGACCTCCGGCACGTTTTATCCGCTGACGCTCACTTTCGCGTTGCGGAATATTCCGCCCAAATACTTGCCGTTCACCTTGGCGTTTTACGCCAGCTTCGTGGATGGCGCGGTCAACGTCGCGCCGTCGCTCTACGGCTGGTTTCGGGATCACTGGTCCTGGGAGTGGATGTTTTTGAGCTCGGCGCTGCTTACGCCGCTGATGATTTTGTGCGTTTATTACGGCATTCCAGGGCCGCAAGCGGCGAAGAAGCCGGGCACCGCGCCAAGCTTCGCCGGTTTCCTGTACGCCAGCGCCGGTTTCGCGATGTTGTTCGCCGCTTTGGATCAAGGCCAGCGCCTCGACTGGTGGCGGTCGGGAGTGTTCGTGGCCTTATTTCTAGGGGGATCGTTGTTCCTGCTGTGCAGTTTGATTCGTCGCCTGCGTAGTCCCAATCCGCTCGTCGACTTGCCGTATCTGCGTCAATGGAACACCCAGGTCTTAAGTGTCGCGCTGATACTCTTTCGTTTTGCGCTTCTCTCTACCGTTATTCTGGTACCGCAAACATTGGCGATCCACGGATTCGAGGCCGATCAAATTGGGCCGGGCGTAGTTTGGACTGCTGCGCCGCAACTGCTTATCGCGCTGATTGCCGGCCTCCTACTGCTCAAAGGATTTGATTCGCGGCTGCTGATGGCCACTGGTTTTGCCTGCATTGCCTTCGCCTGCTGCTTAAACGCAAATGTGACCAGCGCCTGGTCAGCCCCGAATTTTTATCGCACCGAATTGCTGATGGGCGTCGGGCAGTCGTTCGCCTTCGTCGGCTTGGTCGCGAGCATTATTCTGCAGGCCATCGCTTCGGGAGGATTGTCGAGTCCCCAGCGCGCCCTCACCTTTTCGGCATTTTTTCACGTCATACGATTATTTGGCGGCGAAATGGGCGCGGCGTTCATGGGCCACTTCATCGCGGAGCGCGAGAAATTGCACTCCAATCTTCTCGGCTTGCACGTGCAAAGCGGAACGTGGATTACCGACGGCAATCTGCGGCAAATGACCGCCGGACTCTATTCGAAATCGTTTGGCTTGGGGGAGGCCGCCGGCCGTGCCGCTGGCGTGCTGAGTAGCCGGCTTCGGCTGCAGGCCTATACGCTCACCTTCATCGACGGATTTTATTTGGTGGCGTGGGCCTGCGTCGTGGCGCTCTTGCTCGCGGTCGTTTTACGGAAAGCACCGCTGAGCTATCGCGATTTCGAAACCGCCCAGCGGTAATCGAAAGTATTTCGGTTCACTTCAGGAGGAAATCATGAGTTGGTGGATCAGGTTTTTCATGGCCAGCATGGCGTTGTGGTGCGCGGTGGGATTCGCTCGCGCCCAGGAACAAACCGCCGCCGGCCCCCGCCACATCACCCTCCAGGAAGCGGTGCAACTGGCGCTGAAACACAATCACTTGGTGCGCATTGCCGGATACAAAGTGGAAGAAAGCCAGCATGCCAAAGAGCGCGCGAAGAGCGGGTACTTTCCTACCATCCGGAACGAGAGCGGCGTGCTCAAAGTTACCGACACGCAGTTTATCCAGATTGCCGCAGGCGAACTCGGAACGATCGGTGGCGTCCCGAATCCCGATCATTCGGCGGTTCTCAATCAGGGCGGAAAACTGTTTATCACCAGCGGGACTCAACTGGTACAGCCCCTCACTCAATTATTCACCAGGGTCAAACCGGAGAATGACATCGCGCGCGCCAATCTGGACGTCAGCCGCGCGAACGCGCAGGAAACCGAAAACGAAGTCGCGCTGAAAGTGCACGAAATTTACTACCGCGTCTTGATCGCGCAGCTGCACCGCAGCGCGATCGAAGCCAAGATCCGCGCGGCACAGGAACTTCAGAGCGAACGCACGGAAGAAGTGAAATATGGCAGCAGCCTGCAGCAGGATCTGATCGAAAGCAGCGCGCAGGCGCTGCAGGCCAAGCAGGAATTGCTCAGTACTGAATTGGCGCTTTCTGATTTGACTTTGCAGCTCAATGACGTGATTGGCGTTCCGCTGACGACGCAACTGGATCTCGATCCTAGTGTTCCGCCGGTCCAAACCATTTGTGAACGCGAGGAATGCGTGAAAATCGCTCTCGCGTCGCATCCGGAAGTGACCGCGGCCCGCGACGAAATTCGCAAAGCGTCTGCTTCGGTGCAATTGAGCAAGGCCGATTACATTCCAGATCTCTCGGCCTTGGCCCGTTACAGCTATACGAGCGACGTTCCGTTTCTGGCGCGCAACTTCGGGACCTTCGGGGTCTCTTTCACCTATGATCTTTTTGACGGCGGGCGCCGGCGGGCCGCTTTGCATGAGAGCAATTCGCAGTTGGACGAGGCCAAGGAAAATCTGGCGCGCGTCACCGAAGAAATTGAAGTGCAAGTGCAGACCGCGGCCAACCGGCTCGAGCGAACCCGGGAAATGGTCAAGGTTTCGGAAGAACTGCTCGCGCTACGCTCCGAGTCCAGCCGGACTTCCGCGCAACAACTCGAAAAGGGGTCACTCCTCAAAGCGCAGGCCGATGCGGCTTTGGCCCAGGAGTTCGACGCCAAGACCACCCTGCTCCAATCGCAGCTCGACTATGTTCAGGCCCAGGACGAACTCACCCAGGCGATTGGCCGCACTCCGGAATAGCGAATCCAACGAACGCTCATTCAGACGCCCCTCGGCTGTTGAAGAAAAGAAAAAAAAGACCGCATCCACCGAAGCTTGAAAAGAATCGGAGGGGCATATGGCGTCACCGATAGTTGTCATCGTCGGCGGAGGCTTTGGCGGCGTGGCCGCGGCCAAGGTGCTCAAGAATGCGCCAGCGGAAATCGTGCTGATCGATCGCGAAAACCACAACCTGTTTCAGCCCCTGCTGTATCAGGTCGCGACCTCCGTACTTTCCCCGGGCCAGATTGGCGTTCCGATTCGCGATCTGCTGCGCCACCACAAAAACACGACCGTTATCCTGGGTGAAGTTGTAGGTGTCGACAAAGACCGGAAACAAGTTTTTGTGTGCGACGCGGACCGGCAGGACGTTCCAATTCCGTTCGACTACCTGATTCTGGCCACCGGCGTTACGCATAGCTATTTCGGCCACGATGAATTTGAAAAGTTCGCACCGGGATTGAAAAATCTCGCGGACGCCGAAGCCGTTCGCAACAAGATTTTGACCGCCTTCGAGCTGGCCGAAGCCGAGGAAGATCCCAGCACGCATCAGGATCTGTTGACCTTTATCTTGGTGGGCGCCGGTCCCACCGGAGTGGAAATGGCGGGAGCGATCGCGGTAATGGTGCGCGGCACCATGAAATCGGAATTCCGGCGGATCGACCCGGCGTCGGCTCGAATCGTGTTGGTCGACCGGTCATCGCGGGTTCTGGCGTCATTTTCAGAAAAGCTTTCCGCCGCCGCGAAGAAACGTCTCGAGAATCTAGGAGTGGAGGTCAAGTTAGGGCAAAACGTCGATCAAATCGATGCTGACGGCATTGTCGTGGCGGGAGAACGGATATTCAGTAAGACCGTAATCTGGACCGCGGGTGTCGCGCCTTCGCCGGCGGGCAAATGGCTGGCCGCGGAAACGGATCACGCCGGGCGGGTGCGAATCCAGAACGACTTAAGTGTTGCCGGACATCCCGAGATATTTGTGGTTGGCGATACCGCGTCACTCGATCGCGATGGTAAGCCGCTGCCGGGCGTGGCGCAAGTAGCGATCCAGCAAGGGCGCTATGCCGGAAAGCTGATTCACCGGCGCCTTACCGGCAAATCAGCGCCTGGCCCGTTTAGCTATTTTGACAAGGGCAACCTGGCTGTCGTCGGCAAGGGCTTTGCCGTCCTGGAATCAGGGAAGGTTCACAGTAGTGGCTTGATCGCGTGGTTCGCCTGGGCGGCGGTTCACTTGCAGTTTTTGGCGGACTCCAGCCTTCGTCTGGGCGTTTTCTTGCAATGGGTGTGGACCTATTTGAGTGGACGCCGGGGCGCGCGGCTGATCGTGAATCCGCGCGTTTCCGAAGCGCAGAAAGCAGTTCCCGACACAACCGTCAAGGCAGCCGCATCAAGCGGCTAAAGGGATGAAGAATTCCACGGGGAGCCGTTCGCGCAAATCCAGGTTCGAGCAACTAAGCGAGGATGCGTCGTCATGCTGAAAGATTTGCTCATCACGCCTTCGAAATGGGAGAATGCGCCCCTGACGACCGTCGCCGTCGTCTTGCGAGCTCAAAGCAAATGAAATGCAGCGAGCAAACTCGTAGCCGTGCAAGCAACATCCTCGGCATCGCGTTTTTGCTTGCCGGATTTTTAATCGCTGCGACAGTTTGCGCCGCGGATCCCGCCGGTCCTTCGCAAATCCCGAATATTTTTAAGCCGGATTCGACCCCAGCCGATTCGATTTTTCGTTTGTCGAAGTTGGTCCTGGTCATTACCAGCATCATCTTCGTAGTCGTTTTCTCCCTGATCGCCTACGCCACTGCGAAATTCCGCAAGTCCGACGCGGACGACGGCAGCGAACCTCCCCAAGTCTATGGCAGCAATCAGGTGGAGCTGGCCTGGACCGTGATTCCGGGCCTGATCGTTCTGGTCTTGTTCCTGGCCACCGCGCGCGTCATTCTTTCCGTGCAGGACGCCCCCAAGCCGCCGGGCGCCATCGAAGTCATCGCCGTCGGCCATCAGTATTGGTGGGAATATCGCTATCCGGAATTGGGTGTGGTCACCGCCAACGAACTTCACGTTCCGGTCAGCGACCCGCAGCATCCCACTCCAACCTTTATCACTCTGCTATCCGCGGACACCGACCACAGCTTCTGGGTGCCCCGCCTGGCCGGAAAGACCGACCTGATTCCGAACCATCCTAATCACACCTGGATCGATCCGCATGAAGCCGGTCTGTTCCTCGGCCAGTGCGCGCAATATTGCGGCGTGCAACACGCCAAGATGCTGTTGCGGGTGTATGTGGATTCTGCCGCGGATTTCGACGCCTGGGTCCAGGGTCAGAAACGCGTTGCGGCGACGAATGATGCCGCGGCCGAAGGCCGCCACATCTTCGAATCCACGGCTTGCATCAATTGCCACGCCGTATCGGGTACGGTCGCCGACGGTCACTTCGGTCCGGACCTGACGCACCTGATGAGCCGGGACACTATTGCCGCCGGCGCCGCTCTGAATACTCGCGAGAATCTGCGAGCTTGGATTCAGAGTCCCGATTCCATCAAGCCCGGCTCACTGATGCCGGCCATGAAATTAAACGATCACGATTTGGACGCGCTCACCGCGTACCTGGAGACGCTGCGATGAAGGCGAGGAACTAGTCCGTTATGGCTTCCGAAGTAATCGCGATCAACGAATTCGCCGGCGGCGGGCAGTCGGTCGGGGAGTGGCTGCACGGTTGGGTCACGACAGTCGATCACAAACGGCTGGGCATCCTGTATATCCTATTTTCGGTTTTCTTCCTGGTCATCGGCGGTATCGAAGCCACCATCATGCGGATCCAATTGATGGTTCCGCACAATCACTTCGTTTCCCCCGAAGTTTTCAACCGCATGTTCACCATGCATGGCACCACCATGATTTTTTTCGTGGCCATGCCCGTTCTTTTCGGTTTCGGCACCTACCTGATTCCCTTGATGATTGGCGCGCGCGATATGGCCTTCCCGCGGCTGAACGCTTTGAGTTTTTGGCTCACCGCTTTCGGGGGACTGCTACTTTATTTCAGTTTCATTGGCGGCAACGGTCTCTATGGCGCCGGTAATGCGCCGGACGTGGGCTGGTTCGCCTACGCACCATTAACGTCTCGCGCCTTTTCAGTGGGACACAGCACGGATTTTTGGACGTTGGCCCTGTTGATTTCGGGCATCGGCAGCATCGGCACCGCGGTAAATTTCATCACGACCATAATCACCATGCGTTGCCCGGGCATGACGCTCGGCAAGATGCCCCTGCTGGCGTGGATGAACCTGGTCACGGCGGGCATGGTCATCCTGGCGGTCTCGCCGCTCACCGCTGCCCAGATCATGTTGTGCTTCGACCGCTACCTGGGAGCCCACTTCTTCGATACCCAAGCGGGCGGTTCAGCGGTGCTGTGGATGCATTTCTTCTGGATCTTCGGTCACCCGGAGGTCTACATCCTGATCCTTCCGTCCTTCGCCTTTGCTTCGGAGATCATTCCGGTTTTCTCGCGCAAGCCCATTTTCGGATACCCGATTATGGTTGCGGCCACGGTGATGATTGGATTCATCAGCATGAGCGTGTGGGCCCACCACATGTTCGCGATCGGGATGTCTTCCTACGGAAATACTTTCTTCACCATCACCTCGATGCTCATCTCCATACCCACCGGGATCAAAATCTTCAACTGGATTGGAACCATGTGGGGCGGCAAAATCCGATTCAAAGCTCCCATGCTTTTCTGCGTCGCGTTCCTTTTCCAATTTCTCATCGCCGGCCTCACCGGCATCATGCTGGCCGCGTCGCCCTTCAACTGGCAGCTCACCGGCTCCTATTTTGTGGTCGCGCATTTCCACTACGTGATCGTCGGCGCAATTCTTTTTACGCTTTTCGGCGCCTTCTACTACTGGTATCCGAAAATGACCGGCCGGATGTACAACGAAACGCTCGCGCGATGGCATTTCTGGCTTTTCGTCATTGGCTTCCACCTGACTTTCGATTTCATGCACATTCCCGGTCTGTTGGGCATGCCGCGCCGCATCTACACCTATGAGCCTGGCCGTGGCTGGGAATTTTGGAACCTGCTCGTCACCATCGGCACCTTTGTGCAGGGTATCGCGGTCCTGATTTTTGTCGGGAACCTGCTGTGGTCCATGTTTAAGGGCCCAGTTGCGGGAAATGATCCGTGGGATGCGTGGACGCTGGAGTGGTCCACCACCTCCCCGCCGCCGGACTACAACTTCGCGACAATCCCGGTAGTCGAGAGCCGTCGACCGCTTTGGGATCTCAAGCATCCGGAAGATCCGGACTGGAAATATGAATAAAACGGGAGAGCCCTTTGAATAGCGTCGCAGCCGCGCACCCGCCGTTAAAACCGGAATGGACGCTGCCCTCGCGCGGGCGCGTGGGGATGTTTTGTTTGATCGCCGCTGAATCCGCGGTCTTCACCATATTTGTGATCGCCTACATTTTCTATATTGGCAAAAGCGTGTCGGGTCCGCAGCCGAACGACGTGCTCGAACTCCCTATCTTCATTTCCATCTGCCTGCTCTCGAGCAGCATTACGATCCACCTGGCCGTGCGAGCCTTGGGCAAGGCTCAGCTGGGCTCGTTCGCTCTTTGGTGGGTTGTGACGCTGGCACTCGGCTCTATTTTTCTCGTCGGCACCGGCCGTGAGTGGCACCACCTGATCTACGAAAAAGGTCTGACGATCAACACCAACCTTTTCGGTACCACCTACTACTCGCTAGTGGGCTTGCACGCGTTTCACGTCACGGTGGGCTTACTCGCGATTCTCGCGGTCGCGATTTTCACGCTGATGAAAAAGGTCAAACCGGAACATCACGAAAAAGTGGAAGTTTTTTCGATGTACTGGCATTTCGTCGACGCGGTCTGGGTCATCGTATTCACCGTCGTTTATATTGTTGGCCGCTAGCGAATAATAAGAGGAAGGCACTCAAATCGATATGGCTCCGAACGCTTCAACCTCGAAAGCACCGGAATCCGGCGCACCGGACACAGTAATTCTGCCTGCGCCCACGGCCTGGCCTATCGTGCTGGCCTTCGGCATCACCATGCTCCTGGCCGGCCTGGTCACAAGTCCGTCGGTCAGCATTCTCGGTGCGATCCTCGCGGTCGTCGCCAGCGTTGGGTGGTTTCGCGATGTGTTGCCGCACGAGCAGCATGAAGCGGTCCCTGTCGTGGAAGCTCCGGTCGCCGCCGTCGCCACTTCCCGGCATGTCGTCGAACGTCTGGCGATTGCGCCGGAACTGGCTCGCGCCGCGCTGCCGCTCGAAACCTATCCGGTGTCAGCGGGTGTCAAGGGTGGTTTGGCCGGCGGCGTCGCCATGGCGGTACTCGCCTGCCTTTACGGCATCATCAAACAGGGCAGTATCTGGTATCCGATCAACTTGCTCGCGGCCACTTTCTACACTCAATCGACGTTTTTCGGCACCACCTCACTGAAGGCTTTTCATCTCAACAGTTTTCTTCTTGCCTGCGGCATTCACCTGGTTACCTGTCTGCTCGTCGGTCTTTTGTACGGCGCCATGCTGCCCATGTTTCCGCGTCGCCCGATTCTGCTGGGTGGAGTTATTGCGCCGATTCTTTGGTCGGGGCTGCTCTACAGCGTCATGGGATTGCTCAACCCGCTGCTCGACAAGAAAATCGATTGGTGGTGGTTCGTCGCCTCGCAATTTGCGTTTGGCATCGTGGCCGGCTTGGTTGTTGCCCGCCAGACCCGCATCCGTGTTCATCAGGTGATGCCATTTGTGTTGCGCGCCGGTTTCGAAGCGCCCGGTTTGTCTGGTGAGAAGGACGAGCCGCGATGAACCTTCGATCGCTCATCGTCGTAAGCGCGGGTGTTATTGTTTTCAGTTTGTCGGGTTGCGCCAACTCACCGGGTCGACCGCGCCCGGACGATATCCAAATTAATCCGGCGGACATTTCAGATTTCGACACGCTGTACAAACAGAACTGCGCGGGCTGCCATGGCACGGACGGGAAAGGCGGAGCGGCTATCGCTCTCGCCGATCCGGTCTATCTCGCGATCGCCGACGATGCGGTGCTGCAGCAAGCCGCCACGAATGGAATTTCCGGCACCGCGATGCCGGCTTTCGCGGAAAGTGCCGGCGGCATGCTCACCGACAAGCAAATCGCCATTCTCGTGAACGGCATTCGCGTGCGTTGGGCGAGGCCAGGCGTGCTGCACGACGCGAATCCTCCGCCTTACTCCTCGGCCGCTCCAGGCGATCCTTCGCGCGGTGCGGATGTTTATGCCGCGTATTGCTCGTCCTGCCACGGCGCGGGCGGCCGCGGCGGAGCAAAAGCGAGTTCGATCGTGAACGGCTCTTTCCTGGCTCTGCTCACTGATCAAGAACTTCGGACGCTGGTCATCATCGGCCGTCCGGAACTTGGCGCTCCCGACTGGCGGAGCAATATTCCCGGCAAGCCGATGTCTTCACCGGAAATTTCTGACGTCGTGGCCTGGCTTGCCTCGCAGCGCCCGAAATTTCCGGGCCAGCCGTTTCCCAGCAACACCAAACCAGCGGGAGAAAGTCGATGACCCTGCCTGAAGGTCTTTCCCGGCGTACGCTGCTCGTCAAACTTGGCATTGCATTCAATACGGCCATCGCTGCCGTGCTCGCCGTGCCCATCGTGCGCTATCTGATGTCGCCCGTCATCCACGAACGCAAAGGCGGTTACGACGCCTGGGTCTCACTCGGCAACCTGGAGCAATTTCCTTCCGGCCAGACTCGTTTCGCCACCTATCGAAATCCGGTCGTGAACCCATGGGATGGCACCACTGGCGACATCGCCTGCTGGGTGCGCAACGTCGACGGAAAAACTTTCCAGGTCTTTGCGATTAATTGCGCGCATCTCGGATGTCCGGTCCGCTGGTTCCCGCAATCCAGCTTGTTCCTCTGCCCCTGCCACGGGGGAGCTTATTACCAGGATGGCTCCCGTGCCTCCGGTCCTCCGGAGCGCGGACTTTTCGAGTACGGTTACAAACTCGAATCCGGAAGACTTTTCATCAAAGCGGAAGAAATGCCGACGCCGGGCAGCGCCTGCAAATCGAAAAATTCCGATATCGTTCGCGAGATAAAACCATGCGCCTGATCAAAACCGTCGTCGATTGGCTCGGCGTCCGCTTGCCCATCGACGCCACCATCCAGGAAACCGCCGGGCACCAGGTCCCGCGCGACACCGCCAGCTGGTTTTATGTTTTCGGCAGCGCCGCGCTGGTGGTCTTCATGCTGCAGATCATTACCGGCATCATGCTCGCCTTCATTTACGTTCCTTCCGCGGGCCAGGCCTGGAACAGCCTGCAGGTTCTGAATCACAACGTGACCCTGGGCTGGTTTATTCGCGCGATGCATGGCTGGGGCTCGGACTTCATGGTGGCCATCGTTCTGATCCACATGGTCCAGGTGTTCATATTCGGCGCGTACAAATTTCCGCGCGAACTCACCTGGGTGGTTGGCATCCTTCTTTTGATCGTCACGCTCGGCATGGCTTTCACCGGTCAGGTTTTGCGCTTCGATCAAGACGCCTACTGGGGTTTGGGCATCGGCGCTTCGATCGCCAGCCGGGTTCCAATCCTGGGTCCTCCAACCGTTAACTTAATGCTGGGCGGGCCGATCATCGCGGGTGCGACGCTCTCGCGCTTTTTCGCCTTGCATGTGTTTATCATTCCCGGGCTGCTCATCTCTTTCGTCGTCGTGCATCTGCTGATGGTCCTACGACTGGGAATCAACGAGTGGCCTATGCCGGGCCGCGTGGTCCGCAAGGCCACCTATATAAAGGATTATCACGAGCTGACCAAGCGTGACGGTGTCCCCTTTGTTCCCGGTGCGGTGTACAAGGATCTTTTTTTTGGCGCATTCATCATCATCGCGATTGCGGCCTGCGCGATTTATTTCGGCCCGTTCGGCCCGTCGGGTGCGCCGGACCCCACCATCATTCAGACTGCCCCGCGACCGGATTATTTTTTCTTGTGGCTCTACGCCGTGCTATCGCTCTTGCCGCCTTCAATGGAAACTCCGGCGCTGCTGATCGGACCGGTGATCGTTCTCGCGGGATTGATTTTGTTGCCGTTTATTTTTGGCGAAGGCGAGAAGAGCTGGCGCCGCCGGCCCATCGCGGTTCTGACGATTTTGCTGTCGGCGGTCGCGCTGGGAACCCTTACCAAGTTGGCTCAGTTCGCGCCCTGGAGCCCGGTGATGGATGCCTGGAGCGAAATCCCCGTACCGTCCGAATTTCTGCAGAATCGCACGGCGCTCGAACGTCAGGGCGCGCTGGTTTTTAAGCTGAAGCAATGCCACAACTGCCATTCGCTCGATGATCAAGGCGGGAAACGCGGACCGGCGCTGGACGCGGTGGCCGTCCGCCTGACACCCGATCAATTGATTCGTCAGGTGATTCAAGGCGGCGGGAACATGCCCGCATACGGAAAAAACTTAAGCCCAGCGGAAACGACGGCGCTCGTGGCTTTCCTCGAGACTCTGCATCCTGCCGGACAATTACCCGCGCGCGATGCGTCGCGTACCCTGGCGCTCGATCCGCAAGACGGAACAGCTCCAGCAAGCAAGCCCTAAGATTTAAAATGACTCCCGACGCCGAATCTGTTTCGCAATCCTGGTCCGCGCCGCTGGGACTTTACGCCGTCTTGCTTCTTACCGTCTTCGTCTACGCGCGCGGTTGGCTGCATCTTCGAAAAGGTTTCCCGAGCGCGATTCCCACGTGGCGATTTGTTTCATATCTGGGTGGAATTGCGTGCGTGTGGCTGGCCATCGGCTCGCCGCTCGCCGCCTTGGACGAGTCATCGCTCACCGTGCACATGATCCAGCATCTGCTGCTCATGTCCTTCGCCCCGCCTTTGATCCTGCTCGGCGCACCGGCACTACCGCTGCTGCATGGTCTCCCTCAATTTCTGGCGCGCGCCGTTGTGGGACCAATTCTTCGCTGGCGCCCGATGCAACGGCTCGGCGGTTTTCTCACCAATCCCGCCGTCGCCTGGACCGTCGCCGCAATCACGCTGCTCGTCTGGCACGTTCCGGCGATATTCGAGCTCACGCTGCGTTCGGACTCGCTGCACAAATTTGAGCACTCTACCTTTTTTGCCGCCGGACTAATGTTCTGGTGGCCCGTGATTCAGCCCTGGCCCAGCGTCGCGCGTTGGCCGCGCTGGTCGATCCCGCTCTATCTCTTCGCCGCCACTTTGCCCTGCGACGTGCTCTCCGGTTTCCTGGTGTTCTGCGATCGAGTTGTATATTCGTCCTATCTCGCCGCACCGAAAGTCCTCGGGCTTTCGGCATTGGCAGATCAGCAATGCGGAGCGGCCTTGATGTGGGTCTGCGTGACGATCATCCTGCTGGTTCCCGCAGTGCTTATCACCACGCAGATTCTTTCCCCGCAAAAACGGTTTCCAATCCCTGAAAAATCGGTAGACTCGTCCAGCATCAACGGCCAGTCGCTCGACGCTCCGCAGCTGAAGGTAATCTAAGGCCTTCGCCGCTGTGGGCTTCGCTGTCGAGGAACGCAAACGCCGCGGAAGGGGAGGGCTGTGTAATGCCCAGCTACATCGGCGCCATCGATCAGGGCACCACCAGCACTCGCTTCATCGTTTTCGATAAGTCCGGGCGAATCGTTTCGGTGGCGCAAAAAGAGCACCAGCAGATTTACCCGAGACCCGGCTGGGTCGAGCACGATCCGGAAGAAATTTGGCGCCGCACGCGGGAAGTCATTGCCGAGGCCATGCAACGGCGCGACCTCGGCCCCAGCGATCTTGCTGCCATCGGAATTACGAATCAGCGAGAAACCACAGTGGTCTGGGATCGCCGGACCGGTAAGCCGGTGTGCAACGCGATCGTCTGGCAAGACACTCGCGTTTCCGACGCCGTGGCGGAATTCTCACGCGAAGGCGGGCAGGATCGCTTCCGTCAGAAAACCGGATTGCCTCTGGCGACATACTTCAGCGGCCTGAAAATTCGTTGGATTCTCGACAATGTCGCCGGAGTCCGTGAGCAGGCGGAATCCGGCGAAGTGATCTTTGGGAATATCGATACCTACCTCGTCTGGAATTTAACCGGTGGCCCACAGGGCGGAATCTATATCACCGACGTTTCGAACGCCAGCCGGACGCAGTTGCTGGACCTCAAGACTCTCCAATGGGATCAAGAAATCCTCGCCCTTTTCGGCATTCCTGTAAAAATGCTGCCGCAAATTCGCTCGAGTAGCGAGCGTTACGGAGTCGCGCAGCTCCCGGCCATCAAAGACGTGCCCATCGCCGGTGTGCTCGGCGATCAACAAGCAGCTCTGTTCGGCCAAACCTGCTTTGCCAAAGGCGAAGCAAAAAATACTTATGGCACTGGCTGCTTCCTTTTGATGAATACCGGCGACGCGCCAATTCAATCCAAGTATGGTCTGGTCACTACCATTGGGTACAAGCTCGGCGACAAGCCCGCGCAGTATGCGCTCGAAGGAAGCATCGCCGTCACCGGCGCCGTGGTGCAGTGGCTCCGCGACAATCTCGGCCTCATTCAGAAAAGTTCGGAGATCGAAGCCCTAGCTCGTACGGTGGAAGACAACGGCGGCGTTTATTTTGTTCCGGCTTTTTCTGGATTGTACGCGCCCTACTGGCAGGCTAACGCGCGGGGTGTCATCACCGGATTGACGCGCTACGCCAACAAAGGTCACATCGCGCGAGCCGTGCTCGAAGCCACCGCGTTTCAAACCCGCGAAGTGGTTGACGCCATGCAGTTGGATTCAGGAATTGCCCTGACCGTGCTGCGCACCGATGGCGGCATGGTTGAAAATGACCTGTTGATGCAATTCCAGTCCGACGTTTTGAATCGGCCCGTGGTTCGACCCGTGGTTCGAGAGACTACCGCACTCGGGGCCGCGTACGCCGCGGGCTTGGCTGTTGATTTCTTTCAAGACACCGACGAACTGCGGACGCATTGGGATGTGGATCACACCTGGAACCCGCAGATGGATAATGACGCCCGGGAAAAAAGCTTCCGCCTCTGGAAAAAAGCAGTCACACGTTCCTTCGACTGGGTCGATGACCAACCGCGATCCTGATTTATCGTGTTCGACCGGGCGATTTGGGCGCATCGAGATCAAGGAGCAGGCAATTGAAATCCCCGTTCTTCGGCGAGTTCATAGGCACCATGATGATGATCCTGCTGGGCGATGGCGTAGTTGCCGGAGTATTGCTGAAGCGGTCGAAGGCGGAAAACTCGGGATGGATCGTTATTACGGCGGGCTGGTGCTTCGCCGTGATGGCTGGCATCTACACCGCGATCGCCTGCGGCAGCAGCGATGCGCACTTGAATCCGGCGATTACCCTGGGTGCCGCGGTGGTGTCGGGCGACTACTCTAAATTGATATCGTACGTGCCGGCACAAATGCTCGGCGCTTTTGTGGGCGCGATTCTGGTATGGCTGCAATTCTTGCCGCACTGGAAAGAAACGCCTGACGTCGATTTGAAACGCGCTTGTTTCTGTACCGCTCCGGCAATTCGCAGCACCGGAGCCAACCTGCTCAGCGAAATTATCGCCACTTTCGTTCTGGTTTTTGTGGTCTCGGCGATTTTCTCAAAGGCAGTGGCATCAGCAACTGGCCTGACCAGCGGGCTCGGAGCCTACCTGGTCGCAAGCCTGGTTTGGGGAATTGGCTTGTCACTAGGCGGCACAACCGGCTATGCGATCAATCCCGCCCGCGACCTCGGACCTCGCATAGCCCACGCTCTGCTGCCGATCGCGGGCAAAGGGAAGTCCGATTGGGGCTACGCGCCTGTCCCGATCCTCGGCCCGCTCATCGGCGCGACGCTCGCAGGTCTATTGATCCGTTTCCTCAGGTTCTAACTCGATTTGTTGATTCGGCTACAAGATGCACTATGGATCGGTTTAATACTGAGCCTCAGGGCGAGTTGCTTCAAAATTGAAAAGAACAAGAACAGTAAAAAAGTTGCCTGCGGATCCCACGGAATACACGCCGCATTACACCTATCGGAATCGTGTCCTTACATGTGACGGTGTTCCGGTTTCGCGGATCGCCGAGAAGTACGGAACTCCGACTTACGTATACAGCACAGCAAGCATAGTGGATGCCTACCGGCGATTCGATCGAGCGTTCGGAAATATTTCGCACACGATTTGCTACGCGGTCAAAGCCAACTCGAATCTGTCGATTCTGCGATTGCTCGCCGGCATGGGAAGTGGCTTCGATATTGTTTCCGGAGGCGAGCTGCATCGTTTGCGTAGCATCGGCGTGGCCGGCAAGCGCGCGGTGTTCTCAGGCGTGGGGAAGACTCGCGAAGAAATCCGCGAGGCGCTGCGTGCGGAAATTCTGCTATTCAATGTCGAATCCGAGGCGGAGCTGGATGTGTTGGCAGCGGAAGCTGCGAGGTTTCGCCGCCGAGCTTCCGCCGCGTTGCGCGTAAATCCCGATGTCGACGCCGGTGGCCACGCTCATATTTCCACTGGTCACCATCGGCATAAATTCGGAATCGACTGGGAAGACGCCCGGCGGCTGTATCTCGATCGGTCGCGTTCGCGCTGGATCGCCTGGCAGGGCGTCAGCATGCATCTCGGCTCGCAGATCCTTGCGGTTGGCCCTTTTCGTCGAGCGGTTGCGCGGGTCGCCGCGTTCGTGCGTTCGCTGGCACGCAGCGGAGTGGAGTTGTCGCTCGTGGATTTGGGCGGAGGCGTCGGGATCCGGTACACCCGGGAAACTCCTCCGGATCTCGACGCCTACGCGCGAACACTTGCCGGCTATATTCGTCCGCTCGGATGTCGCCTGCTGCTGGAGCCAGGCCGCGCGATTGTTGGTTCTGCGGGTGTGCTGCTTGCGCGCGTTCTCTATGTCAAACGCACGCGGGGCAAAGTCTTCATCGTAATAGACGCGGCAATGAACGATTTCATTCGCCCGGCTCTGTACGATGCCGTTCATCCCATTACCCCGGCGATTCGCGGGCGCGGAGAAATTGTGCGGGCGGATATTGTCGGACCGGTGTGCGAGACCGGAGATTGCTTTCTTCGCGATTGGCCGATCGAACTGCCCGAGGCCGGTGATCTGGTGGCGTTGTGGGGCGCGGGGGCCTACGGATTTTCGCAATCGTCGAATTACAATTCGCGACCGCGAGCCGCGGAAGTAATGG
>Ga0209169_10000204_pt1 | contig 35244 bp, 35 predicted proteins | sample HubBroMetageWRM4_FD_188346 | JGI IMG/M metagenome (GOLD analysis project Ga0209169, IMG submission 188346) | Warmed soil microbial communities from the Hubbard Brook experimental Forest, New Hampshire - Hubbard Brook CCASE Soil Metagenome WRM 4... | ecosystem: Environmental > Terrestrial > Soil...
CGAGCAACGAGATATGAGTGACGAGATGATGAACCACGGCCATCACGCCGACGAGACCGAATACGAACATGAAGACCTGGGATCACGCGGCCTCTTCGTCTTCATGATTAGCCTTGCGGTCTCGGGAGTAATTATTTATTTCATCATCACTGGCATGTATCGGTTCCTTGATAAATATGAGCGCTCCCAGATGACTACCGCTAGCCCGCTTGTTACCACCAATGGTGCGATAGAGCGGGTGGTCACGCAGGCAGACGCGGATAAAGCGTTCAAGGACAATGGAGCGCCCATGCTCGAAACCGACGAGCGCAGCCAGTTTCGCGGCTTCCTGCTGAATCAGGAAGATCAGCTCAATAGCTATGGCTGGGTCGACGAAAAAGCTGGCGTGGCGCATATCCCCATCGAACGCGCCATGGACTTGATCGTGCAGCAAAATCTGCCCGTGTATCCGAAGAGCGGCGCGGGTGCAAATACTGATGTAGCCGGAAAAGATCCAGTCGGAGATAGTGCAGCCGGAAAAGGGAAAAACAGTGCGCAGTAAGAGTAGTTTCGCCAACTCGATAGCCGTAGCGGCATTTTTGCTAATACTCTCGCTCGTCCCAGTTCCATTGCTCGCGCAGGGTGTGCGCGGTCCAATGATGGGTGGCATCGTGGGTCCGCCCGCCAGTCAGAAGCCAATTGGCCTCGAATTTGTTGGTATCGAGCAGCATCTCAACGCCGACGTTCCGGTCGATCTCGAGTTCCGCGATGAATTGGGCAACCCGGTCAAACTCGCCGATTATTTCGGCCACGGACGACCCGTGATCCTGAACCTCGGCTACTATCAATGCCCCATGCTCTGCAGCGAACTTCTGCAAGGCCTGGTCGGTTCCATGAAGGCGCTTACCTTCGATGTTGGCAAGGATTTTGACGTTGTTACCGTGAGTTTCGATCCGCGCGAGACGCCAGAAATGGCTGCCGCAAAAAAACGCGACATTATTAAGCGCTACGGTCGCGCGAACGCCGGTCAAGGTTGGCACTTCCTCACCGGAAAGGCCGATCAGATCAACGCGCTCACCAAGTCGGTAGGCTTCCAATATCAATTCGATCCCAAGACCGAGCAGTATGCGCACGCCGCCGCGATTGTTATGCTTACCCCCGACCACCACATTTCGGGATACTTCTATGGAGTGGAATTCTCGCCCAAGGATCTGCGCCTCGGACTCGTGCAGGCTTCGCAAAGCAAAATCGGTAACATCGCCGACCAGGTGCTCCTCTACTGTTATCACTACGATCCCAGGACCGGGAAATACGGCGCCATAGTCAGCAATATCCTGAAGCTTAGCGGACTGGCAACCATGCTTATTCTGGGAACGTTTATGTTCGTCATGTTCCGCGCCGATCGTCGCGCCGGACGACTTTCCAGCCGGGGATTGGTTCACGGCGAATTGGGGCGAGCTAAGTAATTATGTCGAAATTTCTACCATTGTGGCCCGATCAAGCCTCGACCATGGCAAGCCAGGTGGATGCGCTCTACATCTATCTGCTCCTGGTCTCTGGCATTATGACTGCGGTCATCTTTCTCGCTGTCGCGATACTTGCGATCAAGTACCGGCGCGTACCCGGCCGAGATGCCCATCCGATTGAAGGCTCCATGATTCTCGAAATCGGCTGGACCGTCCTTCCGTTTTTTGTGATGCTGACCTTCTTCGTCTGGGGGGCGGTCTTGTTTTTCCAGGAGCGCACTCCGCCCGCTGACGCGACCGAAGTCTACGTCGTCGCTAAACAGTGGATGTGGAAGATCGAGCACATGGAGGGACAACGCGAGATCAACGAGCTTCACGTCCCCACAGGTGAGAACATTAAGCTGATAATGACCTCGCAGGACGTCATTCACAGCTTTTTCATTCCAGCATTCCGCGTCAAGCAGGACGTACTTCCCGGTCGCTACACCACGCTCTGGTTCAAGGCCACCAAACCCGGCACCTATCACTTATTCTGCGCCGAATATTGTGGGACCAATCACTCTGGAATGGGTGGCGACATCGTCGTAATGGAGCCACAAGATTACGCGCAATGGATGGCTGGAGGTCCGGCTTTGCCCTTGCAAGATACCGGCAGAGCGCTATTTGCTCAGCTAGGATGCGCCACCTGCCATCGTTCCGACGCTCAGGGTCGCGGCCCAAGTCTGGTCGGCGTCTACAATAGTCAAGTACAACTCGAAGACGGACGGAACGTGACTGCGGATGATAACTACCTTCGCGAGTCCATCCTCGATCCATCGGCGAAAATCGTAAAGGGTTTTAACCCGGTGATGAACTCTTTTCAGGGCATCGTTAGCGAAGAGCAGTTAAACGCGCTGGTGGCCTACGTCAAATCTTTAAGCGAGCCACCCACGGGAACCGCGGGACTGCAAGATCAGCCCGCGCCTTCCCCTGCACAACCTCAGAAGGCGCAGGTGCAATAGTCATGGCGAGTACAGCAATCCCAGCGAATCAGGCTCCAGTAGCTCCAAAGCTGAACTATCTTAATAATGGCCATACGCTCAAGTCCTGGCTCCTGACCACCGACCACAAGCGGATCGCGATCCTCTATCTGATTTCGGTTAGTGCGTTCTTCTTTCTTGGTGGTTTCTTCGCCATGCTCATCCGGCTCGAACTCCTTACGCCGGAGGGTGATCTACTCGCAGCCGATACCTATAACAAAGTCTTCACCATGCACGGCATTGTCATGGTGTTCTTCTTTCTCGTTCCGGTCGTGCCCGCCATTCTCGGCAACTTCCTTATCCCGCTCATGGTGGGAGCCAAAGATCTGGCTTTCCCGCGGATCAATCTTCTGAGCTGGTATCTATACGTTATCGGCGGAATCCTGTTCCTGCACTGCATGCTGAATGGCGGCGTCGATACCGGCTGGACCTTCTACACTCCCTACAGCACATCCGCCAGCAATACCAATGTCGTCGAAGCCGGACTAGCCATATTCATTGCCGGCTTTTCCTCCATCTTCACCGGACTCAATTTCATCGTTACCGTTCACCGCATGCGCGCCCCAGGCCTCACTTGGGATCGTCTGCCACTCTTCGTCTGGTCAAACTATGCCACCAGCGTCGTCATGATCCTCGGCACGCCGGTGATTGCCATCACCATGGTTCTGGTGATTGCAGAACGAACCCTGCATCTCGGCATCTTTGATCCGCGCCTCGGCGGAGACCCAGTCTTATTCCAGCACTTGTTCTGGTTCTACTCGCATCCGGCCGTTTACATCATGATTCTCCCTTCAATGGGAGTAATCAGCGAGCTCGTCGCCTGTTTCTCGCGTAAACGCGTGTTCGGCTATAAATTTGTTGCGCTTTCCAGCGTCGCGATTGCCATCTTCGGATTCCTCGTCTGGGCGCATCACCTATTTGTCGCTGGCATCTCGCTTTATGCCGCGATGGTCTTTTCTTTCCTCAGTTTCATCGTTGGCGTCCCCTCCGCTGTTAAAGTCTTCAACTGGACAGCCACGCTCTACAAGGGTTCCGTTTCTTTCGCCACACCCATGCTGTACGCCTTTGGCTTTATCGGACTGTTTACCATTGGCGGATTGACCGGCCTCATACTGGCCACTATCGGCATTGACGTTCACGTCACCGACACTTACTTCGTCGTCGCCCACTTCCATTACGTCATGGTCGGCGGCGTTCTGATGGGTTATCTCGGAGGACTGCATTTCTGGTGGCCGAAGATCAGCGGACGCATGTACCCGGAAGGTTGGGCTAAGCTCTCTGCATTATTCGTATTCGTGGGCTTCAACCTGACATTCTTCCCGCAGTTCATTCTCGGCTATGTGGGCATGCCCCGCCGCTACTGGCAGTATCCGCCCGAGTTTCAGGTTCTGAATGTGCTTTCGACCGCCGGCGCCAGCGTGCTTGCCGTCGGCTATTTGCTGCCAATGATCTACTTGCTCTGGTCACTGCGCTACGGACCGATCGCCGAGGCAAATCCGTGGGGTGCTGCTGGCCTGGAGTGGCAGACGACGTCACCGCCGCCAACATTTAATTTTGACGAGACTCCTGTCGTAACTTGGGAGGCTTATAACTACGACGAGATTCCGGCGCCAAAGGAACTGGAGGCTCCCGTTGCACGATAGCCAAGCGGTTACGGTCATGGAACACGAAGCGCACAATCCAGCGCTGGTTCATCAGTTCTCTGATGAGAAGCAACAGAAGAACGCCGCCTCGCTTGGCATGTGGCTGTTCCTGGTCACCGAAATCATGTTCTTCGGTGGCATGTTCTGCGCCTACCTGATCTACCGGCTCACCTATTTCAACGCCTTCGCCGCGGGAAGTCAGCAGCTCAACATCTGGCTCGGAGCCACGAATACCGCTGTCCTTATCGTCAGCTCGGTGACGGTTGTTTTGGCGGTGAAAGCAGCGGAGGCCGGCAAACGCAAATTGCTGGTTGGCTACCTCGTTGTTACCGTGCTGCTCGGCATGACCTTTCTCGTAATCAAGGGCTTCGAGTACAAAGAGAAATTCGAGAAGCACCATGTGCCCGGTTCAACCTTTAACTTTACGGAAAAGTTCGACGACAATGGCAAGCAGATCCCGGTTAACTCCAAGGAAGCCGAGCTCTTTTTCTCACTTTATTTCGTCATGACCGGCATGCACGCAATTCACATGATCATTGGTTGTGTGCTGTTTACCGGGCTGGCCATTCTGGCGTGGAAGGGGCATTACACCTCCAGCTATTTCACACCCATAGAAAACGGCGGCTTGTACTGGCACTTGGTCGATATCATCTGGATTTATCTGTTCCCGTTGTTGTACCTGATCAGCAGACACTCTTAGGCTTAAGGATTGCTATGTCGGAACACGAAGAGCACACAACCCATTCGCAAGGATTTTACCTGGCCATCGGTATTCTCCTGCTCATCCTGACCGCAACCACGGTCGGTGCGGCTTTCGTGAACCTCGGTGCTTTCAATCCCGTCGTCGCGCTCCTCATTGCGACCATCAAAGCCACGCTAGTTGTACTCTTCTTCATGCACGTTAAAGGCGCAAGCGAAAAGCTGACCGGCGCCGTAGTCGCCTCGGGTTTCTTCTTTCTCATGATCCTGCTCGTTCTGTCCTTGGCAGATTATTTGACTCGCTCCTTGCCGTAATTCGCATGTCTCTCTAGCACTTGCCTCGCCGCGTATGCCTTGGCTGCCGGATTATCGGCAGCAGGCCAGCCCTACGGCATCTCTATTACTGCGCTGCTCCTTCAAGACCATCCTAAATAGTTACACCACAAATACTTAGTGCATGCCGAATATGTGGCGATTGAGATGCAATGTTTCTCCATGTGGATTCCCGCTCCCCCGTGAAAGATCACGCCACGAAGTTGCGTTCATCAGGAGGAGTTTGCAATGGGTGTGCCACGGCGCTTCGCGATTCCAAATGATTGTCTTAGCTGTACCCTGCGGAAGACTTGCGACTTTTGCGATTTGCCGCAGCCTTTAATGGCTGAGTTCAGCGGACTGGGACACCTGACCCTGTATCCCGCCAATGCCACTCTACTGACCGAAGGTCAAATCCCACGCGGCGTCTACATCGCTTGCTCTGGACGCTCCAAGCTTTCGGTGGAAGCACGCGACGGCAAGACGCTCATCCTGAAAATTGCCGGAGACCGCCAGGTTCTGGGGCTCAGCGCAGTAATCTCCGGGGGGCCATCACTCATTACCGTCACTACCATTGAGCTTTGTCAAATCAAGTTCATCGAACGCGACAGTTTCCTGCGTTTGATCGGGCACAACAGCCATGCCGCACTGGCGTGTGCCGCCATGCTCGCCGCCGAGGTTATGACCTCGTTCGACGACGTGTACGAACTGCTGCTCGCTCGCAGTTCGACGGAGAAGCTAGCCCGGTTGCTGCTTTCCTGGGTCTCAGACGAGCCCCGCAACCGGGAGCTTCGCGTATCCACTGAGTTCACGCACGAAGAGATTGCCCAAATGATCGGCTCGTCGCGAGAAACGGTAACCCGCTTGTTCAGTGTTATGAAACAAAAGGATTTGATTCGATTTGAAGGCGCGACGCTGGTGATTCCTAACCGGATCGCGCTCCAGGCCATTGCGTCCTGAGGAGAGTTCCCTCCCCGGGCGGACGATCAGCCGTCTCCGCGTCCGCCCATTTTTTCTTCAGAGGTTGAATAGTTCCCGCAGCCGTCGAGTCTGCGCGCGGCTTACCGGAATCTCGGTCTGCTTCTTGTCGTCCATCCGCAATTGGTAGGAGCTTTTAAACCAGGGCACGACTTCCCGGATGTGATTGATATTGACCAGAAAAGACCGATGCGCTCGCCAGAACAGATTCGAATCAAGGTTTTCGAAAAGCTCTTCCAGCGTCCGGCAATTCGATTGCCCTTCCAGTCCGGCATGGCCGCTGGTAGCCACTGTAATCACGCCATCTTCAATAGTCGCGTAACAAATGTCTTTGGGATCGGTCAGGAATAATCTTCCCGCAGCCTTTATCAGAATCTTCGCCGTCTGCGGCTTCTGCGACTCCAACATCCGTACCAGCGTTTCGAATTTCTCTTCCGGCCCGTTGCCCGTTTCAATCTTCGCCCGAGCTTTCTCGATGGCTTGGGCCACTCGCTTTTTATCGAATGGCTTCAGGATATAGTCCACCGCATTTACCTCGAAAGCCTTCACCGCATATTGATCGAAAGCGGTAGCGAAGACAATCTTTGGCAGCGGCACCTTGCGATCCAGCAACTTTTTGATGACGCCAAACCCATCCAATCCCGGCATTTGGACATCAAGAAAAACAATATCCGGATTGTGCTCGCGGATAAGGCTAACCGCCTCCAGGCCATTCTTGCCCTGCGCGACAACATTGATGTCGCCGGCGTTTTTCAATAAGTAAGCAAGTTCGTCGCGGGCCAGTTGTTCGTCGTCAACAATGACTGCGGAGAGGGGCATAGGGTTGCGAACCGAACTGGTGTGACCGGTATTTACAGCGGCAATCGCCATATTCTCTGTGTTAAGTATAACTATCGCGGAGGGTAAGCCGCCAGTCTGAATATCAGTAGCGATATCTCCGCGCCCGCACGCGATACACTACTCTTCGTGAATATTCTCTACGGAATCAATACAGTTACAGAAGCGCTCAAGGCCCGTGGGCGCAACTTTGAGTGGGTCGGTGTCGCCAAAGAGCGCAAAGACATTCGTTTGAAACGAGTAATTGACGAGTGCCGCAAGATCGGAGTTCCCGTGCGCATTTTATCGCGCCTCGAACTGGATGAAATTGCCGGCAACGCCGCGCATCAAGGACTCGTAGCCGCGACTTCAGCAAAACAATATAGCGATCTCGATGACATTGTTGCGTCGCGCCGCGGCGAGCAGTCGCTGATCGTCGTGCTCGATGGCATCGAAGATCCTCACAACCTGGGCGCGATTCTCCGTACTGCCGACGCTGCCGGCGCCGATGGCGTGGTCATTCCCGAGCGCCGTTCGGCAGCGGTGACAGCTGCAGTGGCGAAGGTATCCGCCGGAGCCAGCGAACACCTTCCCGTCGCCAAGGTCACGAATATATCGCGAGCGCTCGAAGAATTGAAAGAGAAAGATCTATGGGTCGTGGGATTAGATGAGCGTGGCGAGCAAACCTACGACCAGGTTGACTACAAAATGCATTGCGCTATCGTCCTCGGCGCCGAAGGCAAGGGACTGCACGATCTGGTCCGCAGACACTGCGATTTCCTGGTGTCGATTCCAATGCTGGGGCAAGTGCCGTCGCTGAATGTATCCGTGGCCGCCGGCGTGGTGCTGTACGAACTTGTGCGCCAAAGACGGCTGGGCGCATCGAAGTAACTATGAAATTTCTCTACGTCCTCTGCGTCCTCTGCGGTTCAAGCGTTTTCTCCGCTGCATTGGACCGCGAAGCTTTTATCGTCACGAAATACGATTTGCAAATTCAGCTAGAGCCCGAGCAGCAAAGGCTAGGCGCCCGCGGCAAGATCACAATACGCAACGATTCGACTCAGCCACAAAAGATCGTGGCCCTGCAAATTTCTTCCTCTCTCAACTGGCGTTCGATCCGCATGGACACCAAGCCAGTTCAGTATGTTTCCCAGCCCTACGTTTCAGACATCGACCACACCGGAGCGCTTTCAGAAGCCATCGTCACCCTGCCCGCCGAAATCAAGCCCGAAGATTCTGTGGAGCTCGAAATCGGCTACGAGGGCGTGATTCCAATGGACACCACGCGGCTAACCAGGATCGGCGTGCCCGAAGGAATCGCAAAACATTCAAGCTGGGACCAGATCAGCCCATCGTTCACGGCCGTGCGCGGCGCAGGATACGTGACATGGTATCCAATCACAACCGAGTCGGCAGATTTCTCCGAAGGAAATAGTTTGTTTGAGGTGATCGATCGATGGAAGGCACGAGCAGCGGCGAGCGAATTCAAGGCGGCCTTGAGTATTCACGGCGAAGGCGGCGAAGTACCTACTCTTCTATGCGGCGCGAACGGCGGCCTCAATGAGCACGCCGGCTTGGGCTGGATAGCGTCGGCTCTTTGCGACTGTAAGCGCCTCGGCACAATCACTCCGACAATCGCAATCGCTGACTACAAGTATGAGCCCAAGCAGCCACTGCTGTTGTTCAGCCTGCCAGGCCACGAGGAAGAATCCGCCATATATTCCAGCGCATTCGCTCCCGCAATGAAATTTGTAACCGGATGGTTCGGTCAGCCGACCGCGCCAGTGGCGATCGCGGATCTTGCCGATCCGAACGCTGCGCCCTTTGAGAGCGGCACCTTGTTGATGGTGTCGATGGCGGAGGACTCGAAGCTCGCGGGACTGAACGTTGTCCACGAACTCGTGCATTCCGCCGTGCCATCGTCGCGGCCTTGGGTGTATGAGGGTTTGGCGCATTTTGCCGAGGCACTGTATCGCCAGCAGCAAGGTGGACGCGAGGCAGCGCTCGATCTCTTGGGACTTCACCGCGCCGCATTTCTTGATTCAGAGAAAGAAGTATCAGCAGCGAAGCAGAAAAGTGTAGGCCAACCACTGGCCAGTACGTTTGATGAAACTTACTATCGCAGCAAAGCCGCCTATGTGTGGTGGATGCTCCGCGACATGATCGGCGACGATGCGCTGAAGCATGCGATTGGCAAGTATCGCGCCGAGGATGACAAGGATAAAGACCCAAAGTATGTCCAGCAATTGATCGAAGCCGCCTCCAATCGTGATCTAGGCTGGTTTTTCGATGACTGGGTGTATAAGGATCGCGGTCTGCCCGATTTCCACGTCCAGTCGGCCCATCCCTGGGTGACGGAAAAAGGCGTGCAGTTTATTACTGTAACGCTGGAAAATTTCGGCAATGCCGGGGCGGAAGTCCCGTTCACAATATCATTTGAAGGCGGCGAGGTAGCACAACGGATTGAGGTGCGCGCCAAAAGTACCGCGACCACGCGAGTTCAACTGCTGGGCAGGCCGAACGAGATTGTGATCAATGACGGCAGTGTTCCGGAGAGCGACCTGACGAATAATGTGTTCACGATTCCGGCGCAATAGAAATCTTGTCATCCTGAGCGAAGCGAAGGATCTGCAGACCTTCCCGATTGAGATCAAAGAAGATGCGATTAAAACGCTGATGTAAAAGCAACGAGCGCCTCCATCTTCGCCAGGGCAGCCCCGGAATCAATCGCATGCGCGGCCAGCGGCACAGCATCGCGCAAGTGATCAGCGCGTCCCGCGGCGACCAGCGCCGCCGCGGCGTTGAGCAGAACCACATCACGGCGAGCAGATGTTTTCCCAGCCAAAACTTCGCGGATAAGGCCAGCATTCCGAACCGCGTCTCCACCCGAGATGTCGTCGAGAGTCGCGCGCGGCATACCGAATTCGTCAGGCGTAACTTCGTAAGCGTGAACTTGTCCCTCGCGCACTTCGGCGATGCGAGTCGGCCCAGTAATCGTGATCTCATCCAATCCGTCGTTTCCATGGACAACCAGCGCGCGCCGCAGCCCCAGCATGCTGAGCGCCTCGGCAAGTTTTTCAACCAGTTCCGCGGAATAAACGCCAACCACTTGGCAGGTAGCCCGCGCGGGATTCGTCAGCGGACCAAGCAGATTGAAAACCGTCCGCAAACGCAACTCCCGGCGAGCCGTCTGCACATGCTTCATCGCCGAATGCATGCTGGGCGCGAAGAGAAACGCGATCCCTACTTTTTCCAGACAGGCCGCAATCTGCGGAACTGGCAAAGTGATATTTACGCCCAGTGCTTCCATCACATCGGCCGAGCCGCACTTCGAGGTCATGCTGCGATTGCCGTGTTTGGCGACGCGCACACCGGTCCCGGCGACCACGAATGCCGTCGCCGTTGAAATGTTAAATGTGCCGCTGGCATCCCCGCCAGTACCGCAAGTATCGACGAGCGCATCGCGCTCCGTGCCGCTGGCGTCGAGAATCGAGCTCACAGCGAGTTCAAGTGGAGTGGCCGCGGCCCGAATCGCTTCCGCGAAACCAACAATTTCTTCCACAGTCTCGCCCTTCATGTGCAACGCAACCAGCAGCGCCGCGATCTGCAAGTCCGAGCACTGGCCAGTAAGAATTTCGCTCATCACCGTGCGCGCCTCCTCGCGAGAGAGCGACTCGTGGTGATTGGCAATGCGATGGAGAGCTTCGAGAATCACAGCATCCAAGCTACAGCAGAGGGGAGATTTCTTTCAAACGGACTTTGCATCGTCATGTTGTTCCAGATCAGTCTCCCGTCCCTCAATCTCGTCAAGCCGTGCGCGAAAGCGATAGCGCCAACTGAGCGGCAGAGCCGTGACATCCAGTGATCGTTCGAGGAGTGCGCGATCGGGTGATTTTCCCGTATAAAGCAAGTTTACTTCGGCGACAGAGAGTGTAATTTCGTCCCGCGCGAGGAGCTTGACTTCATCGCCCGCACCAACCTCTCCTTCTTCGACGACAGAAAAATAAAACCCGCAACGGCCGCTATACAAGAATCGCTCGATGATATCGTCTCGTCGGAACTTGGCCGCGAGTTTGAAGCAAGGCAGCCGTGGCGTCGTTACCCTGACCACGGCGGAGCCTATGCGATAGCGGTCTCCGATGAAAATCTCCCGTTCCAGTAGTCCCTCGGTCGTGAAGTTCTCGCCGAAGGCTCCCCAATTGCCGACCTGATCCGGAAGCTCCGCGCTCCAATCAGCATAATGTTCCGAAGGATACCCATATACCGCCTTATCCGGCCCGCCATGCACGGTAAGATCGGCTTGGCGATCGCCATCAAGGTTAGTCGCTCTCAGCATGACCCGGCCCTCGACTGGGTTTTTGAAAATACCGGTCTTAAAAGTAGCTCCTCCCCAGGCAAGCAAACGGGGCAAGCCAACGTTTAGAGAAATAAGCTTCATATCCGGATCAGACGACAACCATGATTCAAACGATGCAGATTCCGTATCGATCCAATGTCTGTCGCCTTTGCCCATTGTGCCGTCGTCTTATAGAATCAATGGTTTGCTGGACCATAGATTTGCTGAAGTACGGATTTGCTGAAGCACGGATCTGCTGAACGACGTTCAAACCGCAATCGGCATTCTTCCAGTTGGCAATCGAGTCAGTACAAGATTCAGGAATCATTATGAAAATTCATGAATATCAGGGAAAAGCGATTCTGAAGAAGTACGGTGTAGCCGTTCCGCGGGGAGTGATGGTCACCACTCGTGAAGAAGCCGAAGCGGCGGCGAAAGATATTCTCGGTTCCGGCGCGACGGGCGTGGTCGTGAAGGCGCAAATTCACGCCGGCGGACGCGGCAAAGGCGGCGGCGTCAAGATCGCAAAGTCCGTCGAAGAGGCAGGCGAAATCGCCGCCAAAATGCTGGGCATGACGTTGATCACGCATCAGACCGGCCCCGAGGGACGCGTCGTTCGCCGCTTGCTGGTAGAAGAGACGTTGCCAATCGAGAAAGAACTCTATCTGGGTATCCTCGTCGATCGTGGGGAAAGCAAGCCCGTCTTCATGGCGTCGGCCGCTGGCGGTATGGATATTGAGCAAGTCGCCGAGACCAATCCCGACGCGATTCTCAAGCAATACATCGATCCGGGTATGGGGTTGGAGCCGTTTCAGGCGCGCAAGATCGCGTTCGCTTTGGGGCTGAAGCCTACGCAGATCAACGCTGCCGTGCAGTTTCTGACCGGCCTGTATCGCGCGTTCTTGGATACCGATGCCTCGCTCGTTGAAATTAACCCCTTCATCAGCTGCGCCGACGGACGCCTGTTTGCGCTCGATGCCAAACTAACTTTTGACGACAACGCGCTCTTCCGTCATCCCGACCTGAAAGAGCTGCGTGATATTACGGAAGAAGATCCGCTCGAAGTGGAGGCGTCGAAGTACAACCTAAACTACATCAAGCTCGATGGCAGCGTCGGTTGCATGGTGAACGGCGCAGGCCTAGCCATGGCCACGATGGATATCATCAAGTACGCTGGCGGAATGCCGGCCAATTTTCTGGATGTAGGCGGCGGCGCAAATGCCGAGCAGGTGGCGCACGCCTTTGAAATTCTATTGAGCGATAAGAGCGTTCACGCTGTTCTCATCAATATTTTTGGCGGAATTCTGCGTGTGGATACGCTGGCTGCGGGCGTAGTTGAAGCCGCGAAGAAGACAAATCTCCGGCTCCCGGTGGTGTTGCGGCTCGAAGGCACAAATGTTCAGGAAGGCAAGAAAATTCTAATGGAGTCAGGCCTGAACTTCGTAGTCGCAGACACCATGAAAGATGCGGCTGACAAAGTAGTAGCAGCGGCAAAGAGCGCGGCATAGGTCGGCAATGCAGGCGGAACGACCGCCAAAGACTAAAGGCCAAAGATTAAAGGCCAAAGACCAGCGACGACGAACGACGGTTTTGTGAGAGTGAATAATTATGGCAATACTGGTTGACAAAAGAACGCGATTAATCGTGCAAGGCCTTACCGGCCGCGAAGGCACCTTCCACGCCAAGGCCTGCGCCGCTTACGGCACGCAGGTCATGGGCGGAGTGACCCCCGGCAAAGGTGGAACGACCCACGAAGGCTGGCCGATCTTCAACACGGTTCAGGAAGCTGCCGACAAAACCGGCGCGAACGCCACGGTGATATTTGTGCCACCGCCGTTCGCAGCCGACGCGATCATGGAAGCGGCCGACGCCGAAATCGAACTCATCGTCTGCATCACCGAAGGCATTCCGACACTCGATATGGTCCGCGCCTGGGAGTTTCTCCAAACTCGACGCTCGCGCCTGATCGGCCCGAACTGCCCTGGCATCATCTCGCCCGGCAAGTGCAAGATCGGAATTATGCCCGCGTCAATCCACAAAGAGGGCAACGTCGGAATCGTGTCCCGCTCCGGCACGCTGACCTACGAAGCGGTGCATCAGCTCACGCAGCGCGGCATCGGACAATCGACCGCAATCGGCATCGGCGGCGATCCGATTATCGGAACAAATTTTGTCGACGCGCTCGATCTATTCAATCGCGATCCGCAGACCGAAGCTGTCATCATGATCGGAGAAATCGGCGGCAATGCCGAAGAAACCGCTGCGGAATTCATCAAGACGCACATGAAAAAGCCGGTAGTAGGCTTCATCGCAGGACAGACCGCGCCTCCGGGACGCCGCATGGGCCACGCGGGCGCGATCATCTCCGGCGGCAAAGGCACTGCCGCTGAAAAGATAGCTGCCATGGAAAAAGCCGGCCTCAAAGTAGCAAAATCGCCCGCAGACATAGGCGAAACACTCGCAGCCGCGCTAGGAGTGAGTGCTAGGGCGTGACGCTGCTTTAGTTTTTTAAACTAACGACTAACGACGAAGGACAGACGACGGATTCATGAAAACACTGCAACGCACCCTGACCATCATCAAGCCCGACGCTGTGAAGAAGAACGCCGTCGGAGACATCATCGAGCAGTTCGAGAAGAATGGCTTCCGCATTCTGGCCATGAAGATGCTGGAAATCTCTCAGCATCAAGCGGAGCAGTTCTACGCCGTCCATGCCAGCCGCCCATTTTACAATTCGCTAACCATCTTTATGTCCAGCGGGCCGATCGTCGCCATCGCTCTGGAAAAGGAAAATGCGATCGCCGATCTGCGCAAGCTGATGGGCGCAACCAACCCCGCCAACGCGGAAGAAGGCACCATTCGCAAGAAATGGGCCAGCAGCATTGAATACAACGCGATCCACGGCTCAGACGCGGATGAGACCGCGCGCTTCGAGCTAAGCTTCTTTTTTGCAGGTTACGAATTGGCGCAGTAAGAGCAGGTTCGAGGTTGCAGAGTTTCAATGTTTCTGTTTCAAAGTTAACCGGCGTGGTTGTTCCCTGAAACTTTGCAACCTTGAAACTCTGAAACCTGGGATCACCCTACCCCAGCGGCTCGAACAAATGCCCTTCAGTGCGGTCGGCAATCCTGGGCAGATCTTTTTTGCCGAACTGCAAAAAGTGCGGCGTTGTGCGATGCGCCTCGAGCGCGGCGTCATCCTTGTATTGCTCGTAGATAAAGAACCGGCGCGGATCGGTCTTATGCTTGTGCACCTGATACATAAGGCAGCCCGGCTCCTTACGCGATTCGGGAGTGAGTTTTTCGAAGATTGCGGCTACTTCAGACTCGCGTCCAAGTTTTGCCATCCAGGTTACAGCTAACACCACCATCCGTCGCTCCGTTCTACTTTGAATTCCAGCTTCTAGATTCAAATCAGGTTCTTTAGCTCTTCTCCAGCCCCAACGCGCTGATAAAGTCCTCGACGAGAATCGTCTGCTCCCGGTCCGGCCCCGTAGAAATCATTCCCACTCGCGCTCCGGTTTCCTTTTCGATGAAGGCCAGATATTCGCGGGCCGCCTTCGGTAATCCTTCCACCGTCCGGATATCCTGTGTCGGACTCGCCCAACCAGACATGTTGCGATAGACGCATTCGATTTTTTCGTAACCACATGCCTGCGCCGGGACTTCGTCTGTTTCCTTGCCGTCCACCTTATACCCCACGCAAACTGGAATTTCTGTCAGGTGGTCGAGCACATCCAACTTAGTAACCACCAGCCAGGAAATGCCATTAATCATGCCAGCGTACCGCAATAGAGGCAAATCGAGCCAACCGGTGCGCCGTGGACGCCCTGTGACAGCGCCAAATTCGTTGCCACGCTTGCGCAGGTCGTCACCTTCGGCACCAAGCAGTTCGCTCGGGAACGGCCCGCTGCCTACGCGAGTGCAATAAGCCTTGGTAATGCCAATCACAGTATCAATCGCCGTGGGAGGCACGCCAGTTCCGGTAGCCGCGCCGCCAGATGTGGCGCTCGATGACGTCACGAACGGATAAGTGCCGTGATCGATGTCGAGCATGGTGCCCTGCGCGCCTTCGAAGACGATCGACTTGCCTTCGGCCAGCGCCCGATTCAGCAGAAGCGCCGTGTCGCGCACAAACGGGCGGAGTTGCTCCGCCGCATCGGCATATTCGTGGAACATTTTGTCGGCATCGAGCGGATCCGAATTGAACAGCGCATGTGCGATCATATTTTTCTCGCGACATGCATTCTCCACATGCGTGCGCAACAACTGCGTGTCGAGCAAGTCGGCGACGCGCAATCCGCGGCGTCCCATCTTGTCTTCGTAAGCCGGACCGATCCCGCGTGAAGTAGTCCCAATCTTCACCCGCCCCGGAGCGTTCTCCGAGCCCAACTCCATCATGCGATGGTAAGGAAGAATGACCTGCGCCCGGTTCGAAACGAAAAGATTTCCATCCACCTTCACATTGGCCGCGCGTAGCGAAGCTACTTCCTTCAGAAAAGCCAGCGGGTCAATCACCACGCCGTTGCCGATGACGCTTATGCACTCCGGCCGCATAATGCCGCCGGGGACAAGCTGCAGCACGAACTTTTTTCCATTAATAATGATCGTGTGTCCGGCATTGTGGCCGCCGGCGTATCGCGCCACCACCGAAAAAGTCTGGGTGAGTACGTCAACAATCTTGCCTTTGCCCTCGTCGCCCCACTGGGCGCCGACAATAACCGCAGTTCTGCCTCTGCTCGTTCTGCTGCTACTCAATGAACACTCCAATTGGAATATTGCGCGGCCGCAAACTCAAGCCCGCCCCAGGGTCGCACACACTGATTGCGCCGTTACTGAATAGACTGGAAAACTGGGAGATCGGCGGTACTGGGTGTGTACGCTCTAGCATACCGAATCGGCCTGTGAAGGGGCAAACTGGAAATCAGCAAACCAGAAATGATGAAACTGGAAATGAATGAAACTGGAAATGATCAGATCGTTCTTGGCTTAGAGCTCTTCTCAACGCCGATCTTGTATCCTGAAAATGTGCCCGAACTCCCCGAAGTAGAAACCATCGCCCAAGGTCTCAACAAGCGCGTTGCCGGAGACGCCATCGAATCCGTCTGGATCGGTTCCAGGAAACAGCCGCTCAAGTCGCCAGCCGACGTCATCGCTGCCACGCTTGAAGGCAAGCGGATCTCGCGAGTCGACCGCGCCGGCAAGCACATTGTGTTCGACCTTGAAGTCGAAGCTCCGGTATGGCATGCGAGAACAACGAAAACAAAGAAAACAAAGAGCCACGCCGGTCGCGGCCAGATAAGGCGAGCCACGCAGCAGAGCGATGCGGCGACCGCGCAGTGGATCGTCCATCTCGGAATGACCGGCCGCCTGGTAGTTAGCGAACCAACAGCGGAAATCGCAAAGCACACCCACCTAATCGCGAAACTAGCTTCCGGCCGCGAATTACGCTTTATCGATCCACGGATGTTCGGCAAGCTAAGCGTTCATTCCGGCGGTTTCGATCCCGGTGGAGTAGAGCCGCTGGAAGTAAGTGAGGAGAACTTCATCAAACTTTTTCGTGGACGTAAGACTCCCATCAAGAGCGCGCTTCTGAATCAGAAGTTGCTGCGCGGCGTCGGCAATATTTATGCCGACGAGTCGTTGTTTCGGTCAGGCATCCGCCCCCGCCGACGCGCCGCTTCGATTACACGAGAGCAGCTAAGTAAACTTCACCAAGCAGTACAAGAAGTACTGCGCGAGGCAATCGCGCTGGGTGGATCTTCGATTTCCAACTATGTGGATGCCGATGGAGAAGAAGGATTCTTCCAGCTCCAGCATCGAGTTTATGGCCGCGAAGGTGAGCCGTGCCTGGTATGCGGAACGGCAATCCGCCGTGTCGTGCTCGCCGGCCGCAGCAGTCATTTTTGCCAAAATTGTCAAAAATAGCCCTACTACAACGATTTAATATTGACGGATTGGCACCCGCACTGTAAAAAAGGGCAGGGCTCAAATGCTGCCTCGAACTCACCATCAAGTCACTTACCATGAATAAATTCTCAATCGGCGTGGATCTCGGGGGCACCAACTTGCGCATCGCAGCCGTAGATGAGCAAGGCGTGCTGATCGAGAAAATCACCCTCGAAACCAAAGTTTCCAGGGGACGCGACTACGCCATCAGCATAATGTGCGACGCCATCCGGCAAATGACGGCGAGATACGAAAAGTCTGCTCCCTTGCTCGGAATAGGGATCGGCGTGCCCGGCATCATCGACATGCAAACCGGCGTGGTCCGCGACGCGGAAAACCTGTCGGGCTGGAAGGATTATCCCGCTGCAGCCGATATTGGCGGCCGCCTGGGTACCGCTGTGATCGTCGAAAACGATGCCAATGTCGCGGCCCTTGGAGAACAATGGCTGGGAGCGGCCAAAGATTATTCCGACATGGCCATGCTGACGCTAGGCACCGGCGTCGGCGGCGGCCTGGTGCTGGGCGGCGCGATCTGGCGCGGTGCGAATGGGATGGCCGGCGAATTCGGGTGCGCCACCGTTGAGCCGGAAGGAATAGCCTGCGGGTGTGGGAATCGAGGATGTCTCGAACAATACGCATCTGGGCCTGCGGTCGTACGGATGGCGCGAGAAGCGATCGCGAGCAACGGCGAATCGCCACTAGCTCGCGCCGCACAATCTGACCCTGAGTTCAGCGCGAAATCGATTTACATCCTCGCCATCAAGGGAGATGAAGACGCCCGCCGCATCTTCCGCTATCTCGGCCGTTGTTTGGGTATTGTGCTTTCGACGCTTGTGAGTTCGCTGAACCTGCCGATTTACGTGATCGGCGGCGGCGTGGCCAGCGCGTGGGAGTTATTCTCCCCTTCGATCTTCGAGGAGTTGCGATCACGTTCGATGGTATATGCGGCCACCGCGCCGCCCGATCCTTCATCCGGCAAGTATGGAGCGTCTGCGCTCATGGAAGCCGGTGCCGGCCCCAAGACCATCATCACACGCGCACTGTTGGGGAGCGATGCCGGCCTATACGGCGCAGCCCGGCTGCCAATGATCACGAAAAAATGATCGCAAAGAAATGATTGCAGAAGGTAATCGCTAATCCCGCTTCCGCTTCGGTGCGCTGAAAGGTCTGTTCGCAGGCCGCTTCGACGTTCGCCCAGCTTTCCCCGAGAAAGACGGCCTAGCCTTCCCTGAGTAAGACGGTTTAGACGAGCGCGAGACAAACGGCGACTCTCCGGATTGCAATGATTTAGGAGTGCGTGCACCAAAAGAGGGCCTCGCCGACTGCTGAGACTGGGGAGAACCCGGCGCAGATGATGCCCCGTCGCGCCTAAACGACCGTGGTGGCCGTGGCGAGCGTCGAGCGAAAGATGTTTTCCCCGAATACGCTGCCCCCGCGGAGCGCGCGCCGGACGGCAACGTTTTTGAGTTCGAATACGACGGTCTCGAAGTCCGCGCCGTATAAGCAGGCTTTTCCGAATGCGCTGGCCTAGGCGTACCCGACGCGGGCGTGAACTTCGCCGGACGCGGCATTTTCTTGATTAAAGCCTTCGGTGGATGAAGCGCGATTTCAGGACTCGGCGGACTGGCCACTTTCACTCCCGAAGCAGCCGCTTTGAGCTTCGCAACTTCCAGCAGAGTAAGGTTGCGCCAATCACCCGGCGGCACATCAAGCGCAAGAGGACCGTATTGCACGCGCCGGATTTTCTCTACGTGGTGTCCCACTTCCTCAAACATTTTGCGCACTTGGCGGTTGCGTCCTTCAATAATGGTCACTTCGAGCCACGGATTATCGCCTTCGCGGATCAGCCGAATTTTTGCCGGAGCCGTGCGCACGCGGCGTCCGCCTTTTTCTGCGATGGAAACTCCTCGACGCAGTTTGTCGAGTTTGGCTTCGTCAGGCTGGCCCGCAACTTTCACTACGTAGACCTTCGGCACGTGCGATGCTGGCTTCATCAGCGCGTTGGCCAACGCTCCGTCATTGGTCATTAGGATCAGCCCTTCGCTGGCCCAGTCCAGCCGGCCGACTGGATAGACGCGCCCTTTGACCTTCTGCACCAGATCCATCACGGTGGGACGTTTTTTTTCGTCACTGACCGTAGTCACGTATCCCTTGGGCTTGTTGAGCGCGACGTAAGTGAAACGTTCCGGCCCTTGCAGCAGCTTCCCATCCACGCGAATGTGGTCCTGTTCAGGATCAGCCTTGGTGCCAAGCTCGGTGACTACCTGACCGTTGACGATCACGCGGCCCGAGGTGATCAAGTCTTCGGATTTGCGGCGAGATGCAATTCCGGCAGCGGCAATAATTTTTTGTAGACGTTCGGCTGGCATGGATAGAGCTACTCCGGTTTGATGCTGGCTGGCGTTTCGGCTTGTTCGTCGCGTTCGGACTCGGCATTCTCGTCAGCTTCAGCTGTGCTTTCGATTTCGGTAGCCGTTTCGGAAGAATCATCCCCCAAAGTTGATGACAGGTTCGTAGACGCCTCTGCAGCAGCGCTTTCACTTGGAAGCATGTCGCTCTGAAACGATTCGGCCAGCAACTTCTCGAACTCTTCCATACTGGGAAGCTCGTGAACATCTTTCAGTCCGAAGCGCAGCAGAAATTCCTTGCTGGTTTTGTAGAGAATGGGACGGCCAATCACGGCTTTTCTGCCCGCCGTTGTGATGAGCTTGCGATCGAGCAGAGTAGCGATGACTCCACCAGAATCGACTCCGCGGATTTCACTGATCTCTGGCACCGTGACCGGCTGTTTATAAGCGATGACAGCCAGCGTCTCGAGCGCCGGAAGCGACAATCGGAAAGGTGGCTTCAGACTCTTGGCGAAAGCGCGGACCACGTCGTGCTGATCCGGCTTAGTCGACATGCGGTATCCGCCGGCGACTTGGCGAATTTCGATTCCGTGACTTGCGCCGGAATACTCCGCAATGAGTTCTTCAAGTGTCGCGCGGATGCGCGACTTGATTTCCACGGCTTCAATTCCGGGAGCTTCCGCAAGCACAGATTCCTTCACCAGCGAAAAAATCTGGTCAAGCGAAATCGGCGTTTCCGCCGCATAAATGATGGCTTCAAGTTGGGGTCTAAGACTCATAAAGTCAGCTACCAGTTGCCAGTAAAACCAGCGCGAATCCCCACTGGGAACCGGCAACCGGTAGCTGGCAACTGATTCTCATTTCCAATCGTCCCGCACAGCAGCTTGCTCAGTCATCACTTCTTCAAAATGCGAATGTTTGCGCACCAGCACTTCGCCGAAGACGTGATCCTGCCGCACCTGGATCGCCTGCAATCTCACCAGTTCGAGCAACGCCAAAAACATGCAGACCAGCGCCGCCCGCGACGGCACATTGCGCAGCATCTGCTTCAAGCGAATAGGACGGTCCTCGAACGAGAGCCGCCGATGCAGATACTGGATCATCTGGCCAACCGTTACCGTCTCTTCATCCACTTCGAGGATGGGCCGAGTGCGTGCGCGATCCAAAATTTGTTGAAAAGTCTTGACCAGGTCGATCACGTCGGCAGCGAGTTCGGGCTCAGTGCCCTCCGCATCCATGAACTCCCGAATCGCCGGATTGCTCAGCACCGCATCTTCAATCTGTTGTTTCTGCAGCAACATTTGTGCCGCTGATTTGAATTTTTCGTGCTCCAGCAACCGGTTGACGAGTTCGCTGCGCGGATCTTCCAGCGCATCGGCGGGAGCGAGCGGATCGCGAGGCAACAGCATCTTCGACTTGATGTGAATCAGCACTGCCGCCATGTAAATGAACTCAGAGGCGACATTCACATCAAGTTCGCGTATGCGCTCGACATAAGTAAGATACTGCGCCGTGATCTTCGCGATAGGAATGTCGTAGATATTAATGTCTTGCTTGCGAATCAGGTCAAGCAGTAGATCAAGCGGCCCTTCATAGATTTCGCCCAGCTCGATGGCGAATGGAAAATCGTTCGCGTCTTCTTTGGTGGACTTGCCCTTAGCGACTTTGGTGTCAATAGAAACAACCGTAGCCGCGACGTGTTTGGAACCATCGGCTGACGCTTGCTCCGAGATCGGTTGAGACAAATCCGTCACTTCGTAGAACCCTTCACTGGCCCAGCATTCGGTCCGTAATCCAGGCCCATAGACGCGCGAACTTCGTCCATTGTGGCGCCCGCGACTTCACGAGCTCGAGCTGAACCAGCCTCCAGAATATCCCAGGCGAGCCTCGGATTGTCCTCGTATTTTTTGCGGCGCTCCTGCATAGGGTTGAGAATCTTAACTAGCGCGTCAGCCGCCCAACTTTTGCACTCAATACAGCCGATTCCAGCCGACCGGCAGCCTTCGTATACCTTTGCCATCGTTTCTTTGCTGCTGAATATTTTGTGCAGGTCGCCCACCGGACACACATCCGGATTGCCAGGATCGCTGCGCCGCACCCGCGCAGGATCAGTGACCATCGTCTTCAGCTTCTGCCGCACCACGGGCTCAGGATCACTCAGCATCACCGCGTTGCCGTAAGACTTCGACATCTTGCGGCCATCAGTTCCAGGCAGACGCGGAGATGGCGTCAGTAGCGCCGCCGGCTCAGGGAAAACATATTCGCGTGTCCCAGCATAGAAGCCATTAAACCGCCGCGCAATCTCGCGAGTCAGCTCCACGTGCGCCACCTGATCTTCGCCAACAGGCACGACATCCGCCTTGTAGATTAAAATATCCGCCGATTGCAGCACCGGATAGCCCAGAAACCCATACGTTCCCAGGTCCTTCTCTTTAATATTTTCCTTCTGCTCTTTGTACGTCGGAACCCGCTCCAACCAGCCCAGAGGAGTAATCATCGAAAGCAGCAAGTGCAATTCGGCATGAGCCGGAACATGCGACTGTATAAACATCACGCACTTCGCAGGATCAAGCCCCGCCGCCAGCCAATCCAGCAGCACTTCAACCGAGTTTTCCTTCAGACGCGAAGTGTCGGCATAGTCAGTGGTCAGCGCATGCCAGTCGGCGATAAAGAAAAAGCAGTCATACTCGTCCTGCATGCGGACCCAGTTTTCAAGCGCACCCACATAGTTTCCCAGGTGCAATTTGCCCGTCGAGCGCATTCCACTCAGCACGCGTTTCTTGGTTGAAAAAGGTGTCATTCAGAATTTGCCTAGCATTGCGACGTAGAAACGAACAAATGGGCGAATCAAGCCGCTGAGCAATCCTCCGCCCAGGTACACCAGCGCCAGCAGCGCGAAGATGCCGATGCGATCGTAAATCGCACGTACTGGATCCGATAAAAAATGGCGCAGCACGTGGCTGCCATCAAGAGGAGGAACAGGAATCAAATTAAAGACCGCCAGAACAATGTTGATGAGCATGAGTTCGAACAGCAACATCGCAATAGGCGTCAAAGCTGACTCTGAATCGGAGCCGCCGAAACCACTCGCCAGCCCCATAACCACGGCGTGTCCGGATGCCGATGAAAGCGCGATGCCGCCCAACAGCAAAAGAGCGCCCGTGGCAACGATGAAGTTGCTGACTGGACCAGCCACCGAGGTCAGAATATCGTCCAGCATAGGATTCCGAAAATTCCGCGGGTCCACCGGAGTCGGCTTCGCCCAGCCCAGCAGCGGAATTCCGCTGATCGCCGCAACCAGCGGCAATATGATCGTCCCAAACAGATCGATATGGCGAATCGGATTCAGCGATACCCGTCCCAGCATACGAGCCGTAGGATCGCCACACCGCGACGCGGTCCAGGCATGGGCGGACTCATGCACACTGATCGCAAACAGAAAGGCGATCATCTGATAAAGAATTTCAACGACTCTCGGCGTCATTCGGTGAACGTTGTTTCGGTGACCACTGATTCTAACAAAGCCCGGAAATTCCCAAGCTTAAGAGCTCAGGTTAAGAAGGCAGATTGCAGAAATGAAACCAAAGGCGTGGGAATTAAAAGAGAAGCAGCAAGACAGATTTCTAAGAGGATTTATTGTCCGGCGCGCATCGGCGAGACCAGCAGTTGTCCGCCAGCGCGTTTCTTGGTGTCGCCCTTATCGTGCTGGTACAGCAGCGAGAGAGCGCCTTCGCCGGACGTTGTAGCATCGGCGAGTTCCGCAGCTAATCCCTGATAGGATCGGCCGATTTCGTGATTCCCCTGTGCGGCCACGGGGCTGCCTTTGTCAATCGCAGGTCCAATGACTTGAAAGTTGTTAGGCACCTTCCATAGCACCTTACAACTGGTGGCCTTTTCGACATCTTCATCAGTGAAGCCCGGAATCTTCTTATAGCGGTTGAGCACGATCCGCAGCCGATCGCGTCCCGCTCCCTCTTGCAGAAACGTATGAATCCGGCCCGCGCTCCAAAGCGAAACAACATCAGTTTGCGTGACTAGCAGCACCGCGTTCGAGAGGTCGCAGATCATCTGAACCGTGCTATCCATCCGGCCCGAGCAATCCAGCACCACAAAGTGATATTGGCTTACCAGCAGGTCAAAAAGGCGAGCCAGTTCTGAAGCCGTAGGGACTGAGTTATGTGGTTGCTGAGCACCCGCCAGCAAATGGAGCCCATTGCGATACGGCGTCATCAGCCCATCGAGCAGCGAACTATCCATGCGATGAAGGTTTTGCAGCGCATCAATCAGCGTGAATTGAGGCCGCAGATTCAGTTGCAGGGCTGCATGGCCGATGGGAGCAAAATCCACCAACACCACTCGCCCATGAGTCTCTTGCAACGCGACGGCAGTATTTACAGCAGCAGTAGTCGCGCCGGCCCCGCCCTTGGCATTAAGAAAAGTAAAGACACGGGCCTTGCTTGAACTCCGCTGCGCTCGGCTCAGCGTAGCCGAGAAACGAGCAAACGCTTCAACCAACGCTTCACGGCTCGAGCCGTGATCCAGAAACTCACGTGCTCCGGCGCGCATCGCGGAGACAATGTTCGTAGGCTGATTCATTTCGCCCACGGCAAAAATTGTGATTTCGGGAATACTGGCGTGGATCAGCTCTATGCAACGAATCGCGCGCGCCGGATTCTTGGAATCAATACTTACCAGCGCAACTTCTGCGCGCTGATCCTGCAACTGACGCAAAACGGAGTCGCTCGGTCCTACCGGAAAACCAGCATGGCTCAGCACCGTTCGTGCCAGGTTGGTACTCTCCACTCGGCTATTGAGTACGACGGATTGTTCGCGGTCCTCCGTGAGGAGGGCAACAGCGATCCCAGGCATGGGTCGGTTCTCTGTGTTCATTGCCATGCTACGAACTTCCAGCTTCGAGGCCAAATGACCTTCGTAATCGAAAGGATACCTCAAACGAAGCGGCAGGTTGCAGGCGGGTTCTCGATCGGTGGACACGACCCGCCAGACTGCTGGTTTAACTGATTGTAAGGCAAAGGCCCCCGCTTGGAAAGACGCGTTGCAGGTCAGCTTGATTTGCCTTGGAAAGACACGGTTTGAGCCGTGCCGCGGCCATCACAAAAATCAACGACGGCTGAGCAGGTTGGGGTAAAATTCGCGCTTCGTATCAGGGTATCGCTTAAGCGATACCATAAGTCGTTCAAAACCAGCCCCTTTTAGGCTGGATATTGGAATTAGCCGCTGGGGAAGACGAAAATCTAGTTCAGCGCGGCTCTAACCCCGAAACCGCTCCAGCAGTCCCGCCACCCGAAACTCGAACAAATTGAGCACTCGGCTCATCCGCCCCTAAGTATTCATAGGAATCGAGTTGCACGGCAATTCCATTTCGTTGGCCTGCTTGAGAAATAGAAGCTCGCAACACCCGTCCCCTACACCGAACTGGCATGGTTTCGGCCAATGTGACTTCGGAAGGCATGGTGAACGTCAACTCCACCACCGTCCCTTCCGGGAGCATTTTTTCGGCATTCGTTTCGGCGTAAAAGAAAATTCCACGCCCGCTCAGATCCTGGGTAAATCCAGGCACCGTCCGTCCTTCGAAGTGGACCGCCAACGGCAGGTGCACTTCAAAACGCTGTGCGCCTCGTCGTTCGACAAAATGCTCAAGACGATCAAGATCTGTGCTCATCATTCATCCTTCCGATCCAACTTTTTCCCGATCAGTCTCTGATCGCCGGACCGTGACCCTAACTCTATCGCGGATTGAACCAGCGGGGAAGTCACAAATAGATTCCGCGCAGAAGCTGTGAAAAACTATGCTGGTTTCGTAAACAGTTTTGCTATGTCACACCTGAAAAGCTTTAGATTCGCGAAGCTAATGCGCAATGCGGAATCCGAGCTCATCGTCTCTGCGTCCCTCCGCCGGTTGCCGTCATCCTAAAGATGTGAAAAAGTTCTAAAAGAGTGACTGAAGCGTCAAATTCTGCAAGAGCCGTAGGAACGGATTCAAAAACCTCGTCTAGGCCGAAATGGGCCACAGCCCTGCGCGCCTTGCGCCACCGAAATTTCCAACTCTTCTTCAGCGGCCAGCTAGTCTCTCTCATCGGCACCTGGATGCAGACCGTCGCCCAGGCATGGCTCGTCTATCGCCTGACAGGATCCGCCCTTCTGCTCGGAAGCGTTGGCTTCGCCAGCCAGATTCCCGTCTTTTTAGTCGCACCTCTCGGAGGCATCACTGCCGACCGCGTCAATCGTCAGCGCCTCGTAATCGCCACCCAGATCTCCTCGATGATCCTCGCCGGTATTCTGGCCTGGCTCACCCTGAGCGGGCGCGTCCAGGTCTGGCACATATTCGCGCTCGCAGCGCTACTGGGAGTAGTGAATGCCTTCGATATTCCGGGCCGCCAGTCCTTCCTCGTTGATATGGTCGGCAAAGAAGATCTGATGAACGCCATCGCGCTGAACTCCTCAATGTTCAACGGAGCCCGAGTCATCGGCCCGGCCGTAGCCGGAATCCTGGTAGCAAGAATCGGGGAAGGCTGGTGCTTTGCCGCCAATTCACTCAGCTACATTGCTGTGATCGTCGGTCTTCTGCTGATGAAAGTGCACTGCGCTCCCCGTCCCAGCAAGCACTCGCCGATTGAAGACATCATCGAGGGCTTTCGCTGGGTCGATCAGACCCGCGTCATTCGCGCACTGCTCTTATTAATTGGATTGGTGAGCCTGGTCGGCATGCCCTACACCGTCCTAATGCCGGTGTTCGCCGACAGAATTCTGCACGGCGGCGCGCGCGGTCTAGGCATTCTGATGGGCGCCACCGGAATAGGCGCGCTATTCGGTGCGTTGACGTTGGCCGCGAAGACTGGCGTGAAAGGCCTGGGGCGTTGGATAGCATTTTCCTGCGCCGGCCTGGGAATCAGCCTGTTTCTTTTTTCATTCTCGACTTCGTTCTGGCTGTCAGTCGCGCTCCTGTTGCCCGCCGGTTATTCGATGATGCTGCAAATGGCCTGCTCGAACACCTTGATCCAAACCATGGTCCCCGACGGGCTTCGCGGCCGCGTCATGTCCGTTTACTCGATGATGTTTATGGGCATGGCCCCCTTCGGAGCATTTTTCGGCGGAGCGTTAGCCGACCACATAGGCGCACCAATTACAGTAGCGACAGGAGGAGTGGCCTGCGTAATCGGCGCTATCTGGTTCGGACGAGCACTCCCCAAACTGCGCATCGAAGCCCACCGCCTAATCATCGCCCAAGGCTTAGCCGCAGGCGAACCCGCGCAAGAACTAGACGCACAACCAGTGGAAGAGTGAGTGCCGACTCGTATGTTGTATGTGGGGACGGGCGCCCTCGCCCGTCCAAGCCGAGCACAGCTCGGCAGCTCACCGTGTCACAGCAATTCCAGATTCGCTAAAACCGGCCAGCGACAAAACAGCGTTAAGAAATTTCAACAGTGATTGAAAAAATCAGCTCGTGTGGTGGCGGTGGCCCATCCTGTGCGCAAGGGTGGGATTCCACGGTCCCATCCCCTTAGGGATTTATGGCAGCGCGAGATTTTGGGTGGCGCAGCGCTTCAGCGCTGCGAAAGACTCGCCGGATCCACGAACGGGAAGGGCACGGCTTAAGCCGCTTCCCAAAAATTGTCATCTTGAGCGCAGCAGCGACTTCACGAAGTGAAGTCACCGCGGAGTCGAAAGACCCCTGCATGCTTCTCGTCCCGCACGGATGCCGCAGGGAATTCTCTCATGCTCGATCCAGACCGATCGTCAGTTTCTGCCCAGAAATATTCCTGCTCTGCTTCTCTACCACAGTGCTAATCTTCTTCATTGCCGGTCTCCTTTATCTCTTGTGCTTCGAGCACGTCGATAACTTGGGAGCCTACAGCATCCCGTCGGAGACCGGCCTTCTCATCCCATTTGATTACAACAACTTCGTGCGACAATGACGTCTCTCATGGCCTACGCATTCCATAGAAGGCTCCTGCGCGCCCGCGCAGTGCGAAACGACGCTGGGTTCGAGGTTCAGTTTGAGGGGATGCTTAGGGTTCGCTATTCAGAGGCGGGAAGGTCGATGACATTCCCCGCAGAGCCAGCGACAATAGAGCAGGGGGAATTCAGAGGAAAACGTGGTTGGCTAGTGGCAATCTCACAACCCACTAAGTGGGACGACGGAACGCTGTTGAGAGAGACCGAACGTAAATTGATTCAGGAGCGCACCAGGGATGCTCTAAAATTTATGGGCGTGCCACACATAGCGGATTGAATTCGTACAATTTGCGGATTTCTCCACGCCCGGCAATTCTCAATGAGTGAAATCGCCTGATTTCGTCAACTGACGTTCAGCGTTAGTGAGAAACGTCGTTCACACCGGGTTAGCGTTTGGGATTACTTGGAAGGCCGTCTGTTCTTCACCTGATACTGAGCCACAGCGAGATCGTCAGGGCTCAACTTTTTCGCGGTTTCGTTTACCTTCTCTGCACTGCCCTTGTAACCGCTACGCTCTGCAAGCGAGTACCACACAAAAGCGTCAAAGTAGCTTACCGGCCGAGTGCCCTTTCCAGAACTGTACTCTCCCATCTCATATTGGGCCTCTGGCAACCCCTGCTGGGCGGCCTGCCTAAGAAACTTGTAACCCAAGCTCTCGCTCGTTCGTACGTCGATACCTTGGAAATAATCTTTGGAAAGTTCCAACTGTGCTTTGGCGTCTCCCGCATCAGCCTGTTTCTGCAGCTCGCGAATCTTAACGTCGTCGCTCTCCAGCCGGAACTCCACTTCCACGGTGATTGCGACCGCGACCGGCTTACCGTCTTTCACTGCAGGCTCGAAACGCCATTTTTCTACGTCTTCCATCGCCTTTGCATCCAAATCTGAACGGAGTTTCTCCTTTACCCTGATGTTACGCGGCACACCGTCTGCGCTTACGATTAGCCAGACGACGCAGACCCCCTCAATCTTTTCTCTGCGAGCCTCCTCGGAGTATTCCGGCTTCGGCGCGTAAATCGAGTGAGGTGCGATCACGCCACCACTGATCCGAAAAACCCCTGCACCACTCGAAATGCTTCCGGCAGTGTTAGATGGCTGTGTTTGCGAGTTAGCACACTCCAGCGTGGAGAGGACCAGTACGGCAGCCCAGAGTAATTTTGATGCGTGAGTCATCGAAGTAACTCTATCACCCTTGCGAAGCGAGAAACGACTGCAGCATACATTCTCGAAGGGGGCTGCGGTCAATTGACGTAATATCGCGATAACGCTCATTGAGGGTTTTGAGTTGTAAGGCCTCGATTACATTTCGAATCCCCAAAATTGAATACCGCCCCGTGACCAATTACGTGGAGTCTTGGCCGCCTCGTTCACAAGGTCGAGTTCAAACCAATGCACTTCAGTCGTGCCGCGCTTCCGTGCTTTTTTCATCACAAATTGTATGTACCTCCATCACAGACACCCGTTCCCAAACTCTGCCATGATTCCCGAGAGTGCAGCCTCCAGAGCTCTGCTCCGTTCCACCTGACTTGTTTATACAAAAGACAACACGACTGTTTATAACAACGATACTAGGGGGGGGTGGGGGGGTGGGGGGTACACAACCATGCAGCACTTAATTGATCAACTTACGCTGCCGCAGAAATTCTCTCACCACTTCCGTCGCGTCGCGATGCTGGCCATCGACCGCATAATTCAATCGCCGCATGTCGTCGTCGGAAATAGCACCCGCCAGTTCGCCCAGCGCCGCTCCAACCTCGGGATGACTCTTCAACATTTCTCCACGCATGATCGCGACTGCTTCATACGGCGGAAAATAATGATGGTCGTCTTCCAGCACAAAGAAATCCAGTGCCGGAATCAACCCATCGGTATTGTTCCCGGCAATAATGTCGACCTGATGATCTTTGAGCGCCCGTGTAATCAGCCCCAGATCCATGATGCGCGGCGCCTCCGCAAATCGCAGGCCGTAACTTGCAACCAGGCCTTTGTATCCATCAGGACGCTCCATGAATTCATATCCAAAACCCGCACGCCATTTAGGAGTAAATGCCGCAGCCTGCGACAGAGTCTTGATATTCAATCGCCGCGCATCGTCGCCCCGAATCACCATCGCGAAAGTATCGTCAAACCCAAGCGGCGCGCCGACGCTGAGACCAAATCGTGTTTCGTAGCCTTGCTGCACGCGCCGATAAACATCCTGCTTATCACCGCTCGGTTTTTCTTTGAGAACGGCCGTCAGCGCCGTACCCGTATATTCCGGATAGATATCGATTCGTCCCGCAAGAATCGCCTGCTGGCAAATAAATGTGCCTGCCAGATAAAAACGGCGTTCCACCGGCAGATGAGTTCGCGCTTCAATAATTTGAGCGAACAGCTCTCCCAAAATAAGTTGTTCGGTGAAATTCTTGGATCCAACCACAATGCGATTCGCATGCCGTTCGCAACTCACAACCGGCAAAAGAAGAAGAACGACAAGCAGGCAAACGAAGACTGCACAAACAAATTGTTCCCGGCGCGCGCCGATGAAATTAGTCATCAATGTTGCCTCTTACGATTTCAAAGGCAAATTCGTCGAACCAAGTCGTCGCTCCAGTCGTCCCAGCGCAAAGTCGGCAAAGAGCGCAAGCAGCGCCGCTGGAACGGCACCGGCCAAAATTACGTTGTTGTTCACCATCGCCAATCCGCGAAAAATAAATTCTCCCAATCCGCCAGCACCAATTGCCGCCGCAATCGTCGCCAGCCCTATCGAAAGCACGGTTGCGATTCGCACTCCAGCCACAATCACTCCCGAAGCCAGCGGCAACTCCACTTGGAAAAGCAATTGACGGTCAGTCAACCCCATAGCGCGTCCTGCTTCGACAACCGCTGGATCGACGCTGCGAATGCCTGCGTAAGTGTTGCGAATCAGCGGCAGCAGCGCATAGAGCGCCAATGCGAGTATTGCAAGCCGGCCTCCGCGCGCTCCAATCCAAGGAGCTGGAAGAAGAAAACCGAACAACGCCAGACTCGGAATAGTCTGAATAATGTTCGCGCCTCCAAGCACGAATTTGCTGAGCTGCGGAAGGCGAGTAATCAGAACACCCAGCGGAATCCCGACCAGCGCCGCGAGCAGTGTAGCCACACCCGCAAGCGTGATGTGCTCAAGCGTAAGGTCGAGCACTTGTTGGCGATTTGCCATCATGAACTGCAAGAAATTCACGCCATCACCTCACGACCAAGTCTCGATTATTCTCAAGTCGGCAATCCGGAAAACGCTTCCATATACGCTCGCACCAGAGGATCTGACGAACGCGAAAATTCTGCGACTGAAAGGTCCACGATCAGATGACCTTCTTCCATCAGCACAATGCGATCCGCAAGAAACAAAGCCTCGCGCAGATCGTGGGTCACGAAGATCACGGATTTCCGCATCCGCTGTTGCAGCGCGCGAAATTCTTTCTGCATCTCCGATCGAGTGATAGGATCGAGCGCGCCGAAAGGCTCATCAAGAATCAGAATCGGAGGATCAGCCGCAAGTGCACGCGCTACTCCAACGCGCTGTCGCTGACCGCCAGAAAGTTGGCTAGGATATCGCGACTTCAAATCTTCACTCAGCCCGACAATCGCAAGCAGTTCAAGCACTCGTGCTTCGACGCGCGCGCGCGGCCAGTTCTCGATCTGCGGAACCAGCCCAATATTGCGTTCAACGGTGAAGTGCGGAAACAAACCACCATCTTGAATGACATACCCAATGCTTCTCCGCAACCGAATCGGGTCCCATTCACTAGTCCGAATTCCGTTTACGCGCACTTCGCCAGCAGTTGGCAGAAGTAGCCGATTAATCAGTTTCAGAGTTGTAGTTTTCCCCGAACCGCTTCGTCCCAGCAGCACCAGAATTTCACCTTGCTTCACGGAGAGCGTCAAATCCTGAAGCAGCATTCGCCCATTCACACGGAAGGAAGCATGATCGAATTCGATGGCTGGTGCTTCGATGGCATCGTTGGGAAGATCAGTCATGTCATGGAAGCGTCAACGTATAGATGTTCCGGTCTTGTACGCGCCTTCAGGCAATCCAGTGATGCGTATTCCACTGTGTCCTTTATGCCGAATGTTGAGGCCGATCAGCAGCGCCGTAATCTGTTCGACTATCCGCGCATTCTCAAGCTTTCCGCCATCAATCGCTCGCACGCGTGGAATCTTCGCCGCGAGTTCCATCGCGATTTGCGTAGCATTCGGATCGTCACTGCATACAATCACATCGCAATCCACATCGTCGTCGCCATTGAGCACGTCTGCCGAAACGTTGTGAAACGCTGCCACAACCGAAACGCCCTTAGGAACCAGTTCCGCCGTTTGTTGCGCCGCCGAACCTTGCCAGACGCCAAGTGTGCGAGTAGCACGTCCACCGATGCTCGCAGCAAGCGGAACAGTTGCATCAATCAAGATGCTTCCAGAGCGGATCGCAGGCTTCAACTGCTTCAGCAACTCCGCTTGCCCTTCAAACGGCACAGTAAGCACCAGCAGATCGCTAGCCACACAAGCTGCCGAATTCTCCTTCCCAGAAACGAGAGCGTTCATGCCAACTCGCTTGCGTATAGTTTCCGCTATTTGCTCTGCCCGAGAAGCATCGCGCGATCCGATGACGACAGTCTCTCCCGCGCGCGCCCAGCGCAGCGCCAAACCTGTGCCAGCAGGTCCCGTGCCTCCGATGATTGCAATCGTATGAGTCACGCGAACTCCGGATACAAATCAGATTCGGGAAAAAGTTCGGATGAAATCGTTTCGACAGGCAGCTTGATCTTCATCCGCGAATACTTCGTGTTGCGCTCCGCCGGAATGCGTCCAATCTCCAAAATCAGACCCTGGAAATCTTCGGGACTAGTGTATTGCCCCGCAGTTGCGCCCGCTTCACGAGAAATATTTTCCTCCATCAGCGTTCCACCGTAGTCGTTGGCGCCAGCGTGCAGACAAAGCTGCGAAAGTTTCCGATTCAGCTTCACCCACGAGACCTGAATGTTATGAATCGAGCCAGCAAGCAGTATTCTGGCAAGCGCATGAATCTTGAGATGTTCGGCAAGAGTCGGTCCTGTACGCGCCAGACCTTGCTGGAACAAAAGTGTGTTCTGGTGCACAAAACCAAGTGGCACGAACTCGGTGAATCCGCCAGTTTCACTCTGAATCTGCCGGAACAAAGCCAGCTGTCGCACCCAATGACCCGGCGTTTCCATATGCCCATACATCAGCGTCGAAGTGCTTCGGATGCCACACTTGTGCGCCGTGCGGATCACCTCTTGCCATCGCGAAGACGAAAGCTTATTGCGCGAAAGTACATGGCGCACTTCGTCATCCAGAATTTCAGCCGCTGTTCCCGGCAAGGTATCAAGTCCGTTATCGCGCAGCATGGTGAGATAGTCGCGGAGTGTCATGCCAGTCAGTTCCACGCCATACACAATTTCCATCGGAGAAAACGCATGGATGTGCATGTCTGGCACGGCATTCTTCACGGCCCGCAGAATGTCGCGATAATAAAACGGCTGAAGACCATGAGGCAGACCGCCTTGAATACAGACTTCGGTCGCGCCCAGCTGCCAAGCCTCTTTACTCTTGCGCGCCATGTCTTCGAGCGAGTGAAAATAGGAGTCAGCTTCGCGCGGTCCGCGGCTGAAGGCGCAGAATTTGCACCCCACGAAACAGATGTTCGTGAAATTGATGTTGCGATTCACCACATAGGTGACAATATTGCCGACGAGATCACGCCGAAGCGTATCTGCGGCCACCAGCAGCGCGAGCAAATCCGCGCCGTCGCAGTTCGCCAGTGCGTAGCGTTCTTCCTGTGTCAGACAGACCCCATCTTGCGTTTCCAGCACTTGCTCCAGAGCACTCCGGATCGGCGCAGAAGCGCGCGGTGCGACGTCATCCCACGTCCGCGCGTGAAACCGTTCGAGTTCTGAATCCTGCCAGTCCATAAACTCTCCTATCGAACGTCTATCCGACGCTTGTCGCACCCTGCTCGATTCCTATCGAAAAAGATCGTTCTTCGCAGGTCGAATCAACTCCTGCGCCCCGCGATTTCCTCGGCGTTTTTCTCGAAGATACGGATAGCCGCGAATGATGCATGCTGGAGTGGTCTCAAGCTTGCCGCATACTAATCCTGCTGCACAAGCGAGTTCGTCTGCGACAGCGTCCACCGTCGCGTGCAGCAAATAGCCATGCGGATCTTGGCGTCCTCGATAGTCGACCAAAGGCCGCATTCCGGCAACGCCAATCGCTACTTCCGTCAGACCCTCTCGCCATGGACGTCCAAAACTATCGCTGACAATAACCGCGATCTCGATCCCAAGCTGTTTCTTCAATTCGCGCCGCAGCTTCGCGGCTGAACGATCCGGATCGGCCGGCAGCAACACCGCGTGCCTTCCGCCGTCGACATTCGATACATCGACCCCACTATTTGCGCAGACGAAGCCGTGCTTTGTCTCGCTGATCAGCACGCCGCGCGTTTGCCGGACGATTCGTCGACTCTCACGCTTCGCCAATTCACTGACACGCGCGTCAAGCCCGTATCGCCGAGCCCAAATCCGCGAGGCCGCCGAAGGCTGAATCTCATCCAGCGCGATCATTGCACCTTCCGACTTCGAAACCACTTTGTGCTTCACCACCAGAATGTCGCCATCCTGAAAACGAAGACCCAGATTGCGCGTGGCGGCCAGCAAACGCGCGCTGAGCGATTCGCTCGTGCGAATCTCTCCACTGACCGCGACCGGGAGAATGCGAACCTCTCCACTCGCTCGCTTGCTCGCATGTCTAGCGGCGCTGGATCGCATGCTCGTCCTTACGACGATCGTCTTGACGAAGTTGGTCTTGAGTCCGCTTACCGAGATTCCAGCTACGCATCAGTCTCTGTGATCGTCGTTCTCCACTCGCAGCGGCTAGCTCATAAAGATCTTCAGGACGATCCACATCACGCGCAATACTTGGCAGTTCGAGGACGACGCAAGGCAAGCCCGTTGCCTTCGCGGCCGCCTTGTGCGGCAAGAAACTATCGTTGCCGAAGCGCAGAGGAAATAAATCACTCGGAGATCGCCATGCGGCGTTTGTGCCGCGTCCCGCCGCGTCTGGCACCAGCACCGCCCCATGGATGGGGGCAACATCCACGATCTTTTGCAACTCTGAAGCTTCGATCAAAGGAATATCTGCCGGAACCACGAGCGTACTGCTCGCTCCATGCTCTCGGCACACTGCTGTCGCCATTTCGATGGCGCTGGTCTCTCCGGAGTTGTCATCGGCAATGACCTCGAAATTAAATCGCGCTGCCAAATCGCGAGCAAACGAATCGCTCGTCACCACCGCAACCGCGGGACGGCCTTGCCAATCTGCGAGTGCTTGCAGTACGTCTTCGCACATGGCCTGCGCCAGTGCAAAACGTTCTCCCGGATTCAAAACAGGAGAGAGCCGCTGCTTGGCATCGGCAAGATTTTTTATCGGAACCAGAATCATGCCTGCTCCAACGCGGCCTGTGCAGACGGTGGCTGCATCGACGCTTCCAGAACGCTCTTCGCCAGCGCAACTCTATCTTCATATTTGCGCATGATGGCCGGCGTGCAATGCACGCGCATTCCGGTTTTACGCAATTCTTCAGCAGCCCGCGCGTCCTCGGAATCGACCACCAGCAGATCGAGAAAGTCATGATAGAAATCCGCAACGCCGGCAATCGAAACTGCGTAGCCTTGCGCCGCCATCAGTATTCCTGCG
>Ga0209169_10000205_pt1 | contig 35223 bp, 33 predicted proteins | sample HubBroMetageWRM4_FD_188346 | JGI IMG/M metagenome (GOLD analysis project Ga0209169, IMG submission 188346) | Warmed soil microbial communities from the Hubbard Brook experimental Forest, New Hampshire - Hubbard Brook CCASE Soil Metagenome WRM 4... | ecosystem: Environmental > Terrestrial > Soil...
CTCAGCAACAGCTGGATCTGCTACGGCAGCTGGGATTGCGGAGACTCAAACTTCCCGAACTTCTTCAACACGAAGGGAATCGTGTATACTGCGTCGTCGGGTGACGACGCCTACGACAATATCGGCGGCCCGTCAGTGCTCGACAGCGTCATCGCAGTCGGCGGCACGCAACTCGCGCAGAAGGGCTCGAAGTATAGCGAAACGCTCTGGGCCGACGCGGGCGCCGGCTGTGCGAGTCCTGGCGCGGTCGGCGGTCCCGGAGTCACGAAGCCCCCATGGCAGCACGACCCGGACTGCAACTACCGCAGCGTCGCCGATGTATCGTCGGAGTCCGGCTGCTCGCCTGGCGTCGCGGTTTACATCAGCGTCTACGGTGGCTGGACCGGCGTCTGCGGCACCAGCGTCGCATCGCCGTTTACGGCCGGCGTTATCGGTCTGGCCGGCAACGCCGATAAAATGAATGGCGCCGAGACCATTTGGAAGCTCACGAGTAAGCAACACAAAAAGTACTTCCACCATCCCGGCACCGGTAGCGACGGCAGTTGCGGTAACTACCTGTGCGGATATGGGGGATACAAAAAATACTATACTGGTCCGGGCGGGTGGGGAACACCCAACGGCACCAAAGGCTACTAGAAATTACTTTGTCATCCTGAGCGGAGCGCCCGCAGGCACGTAGTCGAAGGACGCGCATCAATCGCGTCACGCTGTCGGGGGTTTCCTTGAGCGTTGATGCATGGTCGCGTGATAGCATGATCCGGTGATTTCGTACGTTATCGACCACCCGTTGCTAGGGCTGGCCTTAGTCCTAATAATCGTGTTGGCGATCGCCGGCGTACTCTTGATTCGTCGATTGTAACGCCAACCGTCGGCCGCAAATTAGCCTGCGGCCTTCCTCGGCGTCCTGAGCGTCGAGATGTCGCCGGCTTTCCTCGAGCCGTACCGGTTTGCTGACTCGCGTTGCTCGTTGGAGCGGTGCCGATCGAAGTAGGTGACGAGCATCGCATCGTCGGCGTCCTGCACGATCAATGCGTCGAAGGCATCGCGACCAACGCCGGCGCGGTCGAGAAAACCCATCGAGAGCGGGCAGTACGTAACGTAATCGGCGCACGTTGCGGCGTGCTCGGCGCGAGCTTTGTCGGCGAGCCGTGCCAGCCAGGCAGAGCGTCGGCGGCTCGGCGATTGCGACGTTGTCGGGTTCTTTCAACCTTCCGGCCGGCGTGGTTTCGTTGAGGGCGAGCCGCAGGGCGCTGCCCGGGAACGGCGTGCCGCCGCGCTGAACGGCTCCACTAAAGCGATTCGCTCAGCAACCAGGGGAATCTCTTTGCCGACGGCTTTAACAGCGGCGAAAACTTCGAGCTCATCGAGCTCCCGAAGGGCACCAGTACGTTCGAAACGATCGCAACAAGTTTTCAAGTACCCGGCCGGCGGTTCAATCGTTGCGACCTTTACGGGCAGCTTCGAATTCCCGCTCGGCGTGGTGGCAGCGCAGAAGCAAAAAGGAGTAAAAGGCTTAATGAATTCGACCGGTTTAAAATATACCAGTGCTCTGGCTGCGCTCGCGATATGCGCGGCGTGCGGCAACGGCTCGGCAACCGCGCCGTCAACCGCTGGGCTCAATTACCAATACGTCGGTAAGACGCTCTCGGTGAACGGAAGGCTCGTGACGGCGGCGCGGCCTTTGAGCGCGCTGCCCCGTTACATGACCATCGTTCCTGACCGGCGCGCGAAGGCGAACGACTTCGAGTATATTATTAACTACTACGGCACCTACGCCGGCATCTTCGACTATCCAAAGAGCGTTAAGGAGATCGGACAGATCAATGACGTCGGTGGCCAAGGGTGCACCAACGTCCTCTTCGGCTATGGGAAGAAAATCTTCTGGATCGTCGCGGGCGATACTGAGATCAATGAGTACCAGGTCCCCAAGAAGCCGATCAAGACGCTCTCTGACTCAGTCGGCATGCCATCCAGCTGCGCCATGGATACCAGCGGCGACCTAGCGGTGGGAATCCTCGATGGCACGGGTTCCGGCGACGTCGTGATCTACAAGAACGCGAGCGGCTCGGGCACGGTTTACACCACGCCGTTGTCCGAAGAGTACTTTGACGGTTACGACAGTAAAGGGAACCTCTTTGCCGACGGTTTTAGCCTCCGCAGCGGGACCTTCGGCCTCGTCGAGCTCCCCAAGGGCAGCAGTACGTTCGAAACGATCACCCCGAGCAACACGGTGGAGTTCCCCGGCTCCGTGCAGTGGGACGGCAAGTACCTCACCGTTTTCGATCAGGAAACCAACGACATCTACCAGTACACGGTCAGCGGAACGAAAGCGACGTTGAAGGGCACGGTATCGCTCCAGGGTTCAAGTGACTGCGCGCAGACCTGGAACGTGGGAAGCCTTATCTATTGCGGGGATGCGAGTAACGAAAACGGCGAGGTTTTCAAGTACCCGGCCGGCGGTTCAATCGTTGCGACCTTTACGGGCAACTTCGACTTCCCGCTCGGCGTCGTAGCAGCCAAGAAATAAAATCAAGAGTTTCTATTGCTTGAGTTCGTGCAGCGTGTTCGTTTCGGTATCGGTATAGAACAGCACGGTATCGCTGTCGCTCGTGCCGCTCGCAAGGAGCCCGAAGACATGAGCAGTCTTGCTCGTGTCGAGCGTTTTGGTGGCGAGAACCTTTCCCGTCGGCGTCAGCTCCACGAGCTTATTGCCACCTTTAGTATTTGCAACGATGAGATTTCCGTTCGGTAGAAGCGCCGCAGCCACGGGCGCACTGAGCGGAGCGCCGCTATAGACGAGCGTAGCGCAAGTCTTGCTTGGGTTGGCGCATTTGAATTTCTTTCCGCCGGATTGCACGACGATCTCGTCCTTCTGAAGTAGGCTGCTGGCGTTCGAAACAGCGACGATTGTGTTATCGACCCCATCCACAATATAAAGTGTGTCGTTGCAAAGCTCATTGCTTTTGCTTCTCCGGTTGTCGTAGACCATTCCGGATGGGCCCAAAACGCTCCAGCCGGAGCCCTTATTAATCCCGAAGCCGGCTATCACTTCGGTCATTTTCGCTTTGCCGCTACTAACCGGGAGGAACGATAATTTGATTATTGCGCCGGTCTTGGAATCGGAGACGTAGATGTTTTCAGGCGCGTAAGCCAAACCGCAGAACGCGTCGGTGGTGTCAAACGGAGCTTGGATGGGAGTACCGTACGTCTGGCTGAGCTTGCCCATTGGATCGAACTGCGGAACGATACCGCTGAGCATTCCCGCGCCGTAAACATTATTTGTTTCGGTTATTGCATCGCCGTCGCAGCCCTCGAGCTTGGTGCTCTGCACAAAGGTCGCCGGCTTAGAGTGTGGGGCGGGATCGAGGACGTCAATCGTGGTGCCTTTCCCGGCGGCGCCCGCTGAGTTATCGAAGTTACAAACGAGTAGCTGCCCTTTCTTGAGCCCGAAGGTCGATTTGACCAGCGCGATTGCGCGTGGCCCCATGTCGCCATTCTTCGGGTCGACCGTTGAGCCGATTTCTATATCTTTCGTAAGTTTTTTCAGAATCGAGGTCGTGTCGTTTGGAACAATCGAACTCGGGCCTGGCGCAGAGACTTGCGACGTGGAGGGAACGGTGGTGTTTCCAGCACACGCCGAAGTTGCAAAAAGTGCTCCTGCGATCAGCATAAGCACGCGATTGTTGAAAGTTGGCATTCTAAACCTCGCTGGTAACGCAGTGATAACTAAGCGGGTTCGAAGTGCTTCGTTCGTTGCCTGCAAGAGCGAGCGACCGCCATCCACCTTTTTCTGCCGCAACGCGGCTGAGCCCCCGGCTAAGCCCGGCCGCGATTCGCGGCGTCGTCAAGGCACTCGAATGTGGGTTGATGAATCTGACTCGCCCTGCTTCTCTAGCCAACTAGGGAAGTAAAGCGATGGTCTCTACTTATTAAAAGGAGCAGAACGTTCATGAATTCGCCTGGTTTTAAATACGCCGGCTCTCTGGCTGCGCTCGTGACATTCGCGGCCTGCAGCGGCGGCTCGGGGGCCGCCCCGTCAAGCGGTGGAATGAATTACCAATACGTCGGCAGGACGCTCTCGGTGAACGGGAGGCTCGTAACGGCAGCGCGCCTGAACCCGATGCCCCGTTACGCAACAATGGTTCCTGCCCGGCATACGAAGTCGAAAGACTTCGAGTACATCATCAATGACTACGGCACCTTCGCCGGCGTCTTCGACTATCCAAAGAGCGTTAAGGAGATCGGGCAGATCACTAACGTCGGCGGCCAAGGGTGCACCAACGTCCTCTACGGTTACGGGAAGAAGACCTTTTGGATCGTCGCGGGCGATACCGAGATCAACGAGTATCAGGTCCCGATGAAGCCGCTCAAGACGCTCTCTGACTCCATCGGTATGCCATCCAGCTGTGCCATGGATACCAGCGGCGACCTTGCCGTCGGAATTTTGGATGGGTCGGGTTCCGGCGACGTCGTGATCTACCAGAACGCGAGCGGCACGCCCACCGCTTACAAAACGCCCTTGGCCGAAGAGTTCTTCGACGGCTACGACAACAAAGGGAACCTCTTCGCTGACGGCTTTACCAGGAGCAACTTCGGGCTGGTCGAGCTTCCGAAGGGCAGCAGTACGTTTGAAACGATCACTACGAGCAACACGGTGGACTTCCCCGGCTCCGTACAATGGGACGGCACGTACCTCACCGTTTTCGATCAGGAAACCAACTCGATCTACCAGTACACGGTCAGCGGAACGACAGCGACGTTGGAGGGTACCGTGAAGTTCCAAGGTTCCAGCGACTGCGCGCAGAGCTGGATCGTTAAAGGAATCCTTTATTGCGCGGATGCAGGTAACAACGACGGCGAGGTTTTCAAATACCCCGCGGGCGGTTCAATCATAGCGACCTTTACGGGCGACTTCGACTTCCCGCTTGGCACGACGGCAGCAAAGAAGTAACCTCGCCGACTAAAGAGGAGAGAATAAACGTGCAGAGCTCCGACCCGCCTGGCCGGATCACGGGCATCGGCGGCATCTTCGTCGTCAGTAAGAACCCCGAGGCGTTGGCCGCGTGGTATCGCGACGTATTGGGCATCTCACTGGCAGAATGGGGCGGCGCGACATTTCGCCACGACGCGGCGGGTCATCCGCCCGTCGTGGTTTGGAATGCATTCCCCGAAGGGGAGAGTTATCTCGCGCCTTCGCAGCGCGACTTTATGCTCGACTTCGCCGTGGATGACCTCGACGCTCTTCTCACCCGTCTGGAGGCCAAGGGCGTCACGGTCCTGGATCGCAACGACTCCGATCCTAACGGCAAGTTCGCTTGGATTCTGGATCCCGACGGCACGAAAATCGAGCTCTGGCAGCCGACGAAGGGATGATCTAACCGTCGTCTGGCTGGCGGTAATCCATGGGCAACGCTTTGAAGAACTCTTGACCTTCCGGCGCTTTAATCGGAACGAACTTCCGGGGTTTCTGTGAGAAGTCGAAACAGTCGCCTGCGGGTGAGGTGGCGCGGCGATCGGCCGCGGTAAGCTGACCGAGGTTAAAGAGATCCTCCGCAAAGCGCAGGACGCTCGCGGTTTCGTACTGCACCCGCGAAACGTAGTTCGCTTTCGCGTACGGTGAGATGACGAGCAGCGGCACGCGGAATCCTAAGCTATCGAAGTCACGATAGGGGGGTGGCACGTGGTCATACAACCCGCCCCAGTCGTCCCACTGAACGAAGATCGCGGTGGTGTCCCAAAAGCGGCTCTTCCCGACGGCGTCGACGAGCGAGGTAACCCACGACGGGCCGAGGCCCCCACCGCAGGCGGTGTGATCGGACTCTTCGCAGAGCGGAGTGATCCAGGTGAAAGCTGCCAGCTTCCCTTTTGCAACGTCGGTGAGGAACTGCTTTTGCGGCGTGATGACGTTTGCCCAATCGGGTCCGTCAACAATGTGCCTGACGGCTTGGTAACCCGACCACAGTCCGCCCAAACTCCCCGATCCGTAGGCGCTGGTGTAAAAGCGCCACGACAGGCCGGCTTTGTCGAGCTCATCGCCAAGCGTCGTGTAGTCGAAGCAGGGCTCCTGCGTCTTGTCCGAGATCGTTCGGGACTCGGTGATCTTTCGCTCTTGGTCGGAGCGGCCGCCCGAACACCCCCAAGGCCCGAACGGTACGTTTACGCTCGAGTGGGCTTGCGCCGCGATGATGTATTGATGCGCGACGAAGCTTTCATCGAGTTGTGATGCAAACATTCTATCGGCCAGCACCCACTCGTGCGCCATGTCGAAGTACGGTTTCGACTCCTGGTGCGGAACGAAAACGTACATCGGATACTTCACGCTAGGCGGCCCGTAGGCACGCTCCTTGTCGAAGCCGTCCATGCGACACTTCGTCCCCGGCAGCTGTCCGGTTCCGTTACAGTCGGTAAACATCGCCTGTGCCGAATGATCGAGGTCGTACTGAACCTTCAGACTCACGGGCACGAGCTTGATCATCTTTCCCGTCGAGCTCTTCCCGCGCGAAACGGTGTCGGCGCCCGGGTAATCCTGAAACATGTCATCGAAGCTGCGGTTCTCTTGAACGATGTAGACCACGTGCTTGATCTTCCCGGCTCCGGTCACGGCAAGTTCAGAAAACGCGCCCCTTCCTAAAGACGGGGAGACGCCGTACGAACTCGACCCGCACGCCGCAAGCGTGCCCGCGAGCAAGAGAGAAAGCCATCGACAGGTCATGGCCCCGAAACGTTAGACGATTCTGGAGTGACCACCTCCGCCTAAGCCGGAAAGCCCTTAGCCTCGCGACCGCTCCGGAGCGCATGATGCTTGTTTACGATGGGCGGCGTTGGTCTCGGTGAACACGATCGAAGGATACTGATCCTTTGGCCATCTCTGGCGCGTTCCGGTGAGGAAGAGGTTGTTACTCTCGCCGGTAAAGCCTACCTGGTCACACGCGGGCGCCATTGCCGCTCCGCTGTCGACCTCGGTGCGTACCACGATCGTCGATCCGGAGTTGAAGACGGCCTGGTCGCCATTACTATCTCCGAAGACGTTGAACTCCGCTATTTGCCACTGCGTGTCCAGGTCAGGGAACCAGTTTTGGCCAGCGACATAATAGACATCGCTGTACCCTACAATCACTTCAGCGAAGTCCTGACTCCGAGACCCATGAGCCGCGCCGCCTAATACGCGTAGTTCTCCAAGCGAAGTGATTGGTTCCACTGGGATCGGTATGGTATTGGCGGAGTTGATCCAGCAATTAACCGCGCTTGAGCCGGTGAAGACAAAGGTATTCCAGCCGGACGGACATGACGTCCCTAACGGTCCAAAGTTAACAAGCCAGTACTCAATGAACAGGCCTGCCGTGTAGCCGCTGGTTTGTTCGGTGTCGTAGGCGAACTGCTCCCATCCTAGGCATTGCGAAGGATCCGGAGAGCCGAGATTTTTGCACGACTCCGTAGTGAAGAACTGGGTGTTGAGCTGAAGGGAATAGAGATTAGGGATGCGCTGCTTACCATGCCGTGCGTACTCGCGTTTGACGCCGGTTATATCCTGGAATCCTCCCTGAGCCAAGCTCACAGCGCCGGTTACCGCCGCCGAAAAATCCATTCCGTCACCTGCTGTTGCGCCCCGGACCCCGTGTGCCGGGAGAAGCGGGGTGTTTGGCGACTTGACGCAGGGAATCTCACGCCATTCTCTTTGCGGGTAGGTAGCCGCCAGACACGCGTTTTCCGGCTTCGCAATACGCTCGATCATCGAGCGCCAGCTCTCGAACTCCGCCTTGGTTGGCGGCTTCGCTGAGACCAGCGCAGACGCTACCCCTGGCTTAGCTTGAGCCTGCCCCGGTGATCCGTTTGGGGTCACCTGGCTGGGAGCCGAGCAGGCTGTGCTCAGCACCACTATTGTAAGCGGCGCGCACCTATAGACCAGAGTCCGCCAAATCGACATGAATTCGCCCTCCCCGTCGGTCGTGGCGCCAACGTTGCACAAAGACATAAATAAAGTCTGAATCATTCTACGGCGCGGCGCCGAATGCATCGTTCCGGCGTTGCTTTCGGGATGATCGGTACCACTTGGTAAGGACGTCGCTCGAACGCGGTTCGGAGAATAAAGAAACGGAGCACTTTATGCAAATGAAGATCTTGAGTCTCGCTAAGTATGCTTTAACCATTACCACGAGCGCTGCTCTGCTCGCAGCCTGCGGCAATAACGGCGGATCTTCTCTGGCGCCGTCCGGCGCGGCGGCCGGTCCGACGGGCATCGCGCACGTCGGAAGAGCCGTTATGTTGAATGGCGTTCTGGTCACCGCTGCTCACCCGAACCTCGCTGCGCAGAAGCCGGTCAGGTCTCACCCGGCAAAGAGCATGAAAAGCGGCTTCTACCAGTACATTTCCGACTTCGGCTCCGACACGATTCTTGAATTCGATTATCCGAAGGGCGACGCTCAGATCGGATCGATCGCTGGCGGGGGAGGTGAGTGCACCAGGAACGGAAGGGGCACATTCTGGGTGGCGGCGTCGAGCGAACTCGAAGAGTTCAAGGTCGGCGGCACGAGCCCGATCAGGGTGCTCAAACCGGGCGGCGAGAGTTGCGCGATCGATCAGGCGTCCGGCGATATTGCAACGCCGATCTCCAGCGGCGGTATCATCATCTTTCGCCACGGCCGCGGAAAGGGTAAGGTCTATTACGGCTCGGGGTTGATCGAAGCGTTCTTCGCCGGCTATGACGATAGCGGGAATCTCTTCCTCGACGGCTTTAGCGACGGAGGTGCCTTCGGGCTCGTCGAGCTCCCGAAAGGGAGCAGCACGTTCGAAACGATTACGGTGAGCAACAGCGTCGAGTTCCCCGGCGCCGTGCAGTGGGACGGCAAATATTTGACCGTCGGCGATCAAGAAAACCACGTGATCTATCGGTACGCCGTCAGCGGAACGATGGCAACGTTGAAAGGTACCGTTTCGCTTAGGGGGTCGTCGGATTGCGACCAGACCTGGATTGCGAAGACCCTCGTCTTTTGCCCGGATGCCGGCAACATCGACGTCGAAGTCTACAAATATCCGACCGGCGGTTACCCAACTGCCACCCTCACCGGTTCGTTTACTGAGCCGATCGCTGCGGTGCAAGTCGCAAAATGAGCGTGCTTTAAATTTTCGTAGATCCGGAAGGTGAATGCAAGCGTGGGCTCGCACCCCTCAAGGGCGGCCCGCCGTATGACGGGCGCGCTCACATGTACTTGCCCTAGAAAGGAGTTCCAAAAGTGCGTTTAAGCTTTCTCGGTGCTAGCGCGACGCTCGCCGCAGGCCTAGCACTCTCAGCGTGCTCCGGCGCTACCGGTCCGTCGGCGGGAGCGCCGTCGTCGGGCGCGCAAGTCCAGGCGATGAGTCAAGGCCACAAATTCCTGACTCGCCCAATGCCCGGGGTCAAAGTGCTATCGGGTCTGCAGTGCGGAAGCCAGTATAACTTCTGCTTCTACGTCACTAAGGGGGACAGCGGACCATACGTCGAGACTTCAGACGACACCTCGCCACTCTACAACGTGGGGTCCATCGTCAAAAACTCAAACGGCAAGGTCGACAAGAAGTTCAAAGATTACTTCTATCCGGATCCCGGTGACCCGACCTACCAGTACATCAACTACAAGGGGAAGGTTCCCAAACAGCCGGGCCAGGTGAAATTCACCGACATCTACTGCATTTCGTTCACCCCAAGCGGTTGCAGCAACGGCAGCGGCAGCATCTTAAAGCTCGGTATCGCCATCGAATAATAGGCGCCGCGGGCCTAAAAAAAACCAACCTAAAAAAGGGGGTCCGGCATCCGCCGGGCTTCCTTTTGTAAAATGGTCCCACCCAGATCGCTACCGCGCCGTATGCATGGTTCTCGGCCGTCTCATGGCGGGAGCGAGTGGCAAGCGGTCGTTCTCGGCATCGAGCGGATGAGCCACAACCCGGTAGTCGAATTCTAAGCTCGAGCGCCCGTGCTCGGTTTCGCGCACTTGGAACGCCGACGCCGTCTTCATGCTCACATAGAGCCCGCGCGTATCGCCCAGCGGCGTGAGGAAGACGTAGTACCACTTACGGTCCATCACTGAAGCAAACGCGGGATTGATCGTCACGTTTGCGACCCCGCGGTCCATCCGCGCGGTTCCGACATCTTCGATAGTTGCCGTCGCCGACTCTGCCGCGTACGCGAGAACATGTTGACCATCAGCGTTCCTGTGACGAGTACGCAGGTTCTTGACAACGGCGCCGCCCGTGCATGCCAATGTCGCGTTGTAGTCGATCGTGCAAAGACCGTCGGTCGAGGCATTATAACCTTCAAAGATGTACGTGTTCGAGCTGTCGGCCTTCGCCTCGAGCGCCTCATAGAGGTTCGTCGTGTCGGCCGATTCTGCATACACGCCATCCCCGCTGCCCGATGACGTTCCACGCTCAATACCGGCGACGCCGGAGGCCCCGCTCTCGGTAGAATGGCCTTCGACGCCGTTGTCGCTCGATGACGTCCCATAGACGCCCTGACCGTTTGAAGAGCGGCCGTAGACGCCGTGGGCCGAGCCGCTCGTCCCGGTGCTGATCCCCGATGCACCTGAGTTCCCATTAGTGGAACTGGTGACACCGTGAACGCCATCGGCGATTGCGCCGACGCCATAGACGCCCCACGTGCTGCTGCCGCTGGATTTGCCTTCTACGCACGCCGTGCCGCTGCTGCAAGTGTAGGTTTTGCTTTTGTCAGGATTGACGTGCTCGGCTCGCACGATACTGAAGCTGGAGACAGCGAGGCCCATGCCGACCGCGATCATTCCGACGATGGCAACGCGATTTGGCCGATTCGTGAAATCAGACATCCTTGAACTCCTTTCCGGTGTCACTGTGTCTACAACCCTATCGTAGCACTCAGGACCATTTCTGCCCATAATCACGAGGCCGTGTTTTCGGCGATGACGCGACAAGCCGATGAGGAGGCTTCGATCGGTGCGGTGAAATTAGTAAAATGAGGATTCGAACGAAATGAGTTTATCGCGCCTTCGGAATATAGCGGCGGTCGCGGCCTTTGCGCTCATCACCTTGCTGTGCGCGGGCGCCAGGCCTTGGAGTGCTCGCGCTGATGCGGCGTGTCTGGCCACTCAGGCGTCGTATACCGTGATGGTTCCAGGCCGCCCTTTTGCCGTCAGGGAACTGCCCGACTCTACTACGGCATTTGTGTCCATAAATCCGGAAACCCCGCTACAGGTGCCGGGGATAGCAGTGCTCAAGTGCGCCGCCGGGCGCTTCGTCTATACTCACACGATTCCGTTGTCGCCACAACCAACTGGACTGGCGCTAACGCCCGACGGAAAGCTCCTCATCGTCGCCGACGACTCATATATCGCACTTTTGCGCACGGATCGACTCTCCGAAGAGAGTAGCAATGCCATCACCTACGTTAAAGGGGAACGCGGAGATATCGAGGACGACGACGCCGGCGCGGTTTACGTGAGCGTCACGCCGGACGGCCGCTATGCCTTTGTTAGTGAAGAACAAGCTGGGACGCTTACCGTGGTCGACCTGCTAAAGGCCGAGGCCTCGGGCCCAGAGAGCGCGATCGTAGGAGATATCGACGTGGGAGACGCCCCAATTACGACGCTGTTCTCGGACGACGGCAAAACGCTTTATGGAACCATCGAGCGTGCGAGCGAACGACTAGCATATCCGCGCAGTTGCAGACCCGAGGGCGCCGGTCCCAGCGATTCTCGGCGCTTTCCTCCTGGAGCAGTATTCTCTTTGGACGTTGCGAGTGCGCAACGAGGTTCGGGCGCAACTTTAAGGTTCGCCGCGTCACAATGCAGCAGTGTAAGGATGGCACTGGTTCCCGGTGGGCGGTTGGCTTGGGTGACAAATCGCGCATCCGGTTCGCTAAGCCTTTTCGATCTCGCAAAGATGGCAAACAACGCTACGTCCTCGAGGGTGAACGACATCGCTGTGGGCTCTAATCCGGTACCGGTGGCTGTGACCCGTGATGGCCGCTACGTTTTGATAGGTATCACCAATCGCTTCGGCTCAGGAGGAACGACGGCCGGGCATATCGTCGTTGTCGACAACCATACCGCCCGCATCGTGGGGTCAATCCCTGTCGGCAAATTTCCACGCGACTTCTCGTACGGCCGCGCGCCGACGTTATTCCTTTCGAACAATCGCTCCGATAGCATAACCGTCTTCAACGAAAATCTCATTCCGTCACTTATTGCAAGTCCGAACCCTTAGGGAGCGGGCATCGAGGCGCGCGTAACGCGACCGTCGATCGTTCCATGAATCACGGCGGCGGCGTGGCTGCCGCTCGTCGTCCACTCGACGTCGAGCGAGCCGGTGGCGCCGTCGGCTAACGTCAGCACCGCCTCTGCTTGCGCGGTTCGCGCATCGAGTCCGGCCGAACCGCTAACCGCAAGATCCTTCGTCCAACGAATCGCCGAGAGCAGCGCGCTCGTTCCACCATTTTTGGGCTGCGCGGTGTAGGAGCCGCCGCGTAAACCGAGACCCGCGCTCAAGCTGAACGCATAGGATCGCGCGAGGACGTCGGCCGCGGCAAGCGTCGCCGCCGCGGCCGCCCGGAGTTCTGCCGTCGACGCTTGGTTACCGCGAAGCGGCGTTGCGGGTTCCACCTCGTCGAGCGTGCGCGCGAACGACGGCACGAGATGGAGCGCAGGGACGTGCGCGGCACAGCCCGCGTCAACGCGCTGCGTCAGCGTGAACCGTCGCACGATCGCCGATGCGCAGCCGTAGAAATCATCGAGAGCGGTGACGTGACCGGTATTGGCGACGATTACTTGCGTCGCGCGTGGGAAAAGCTGCGCCGCGCGCGCGCCTTCGGCCGGCGTGGTCGTCGTATCGAGGTCACCGTTCAAAACCAGCACGGGTACGCGCGGGAACTTCGTATGAGGCGGCACGGGGCGCCCGGCCGGATGCTGGAGTGACGCAACCGGCCACGTCGTGCACAGCGGAACGTAGGCGTAATCGAGCGGCATGCCAAGGAACTCGTCGAGCGTAAAGGGTGCGTAGATCGTCGGATGTTCCTCGCGCTTTCGTTCGAGCGCATGATGCCATCCAATCGTGCGCGCGGGCGGCTGTAACCGCATGTCGTACGCTTGCGGGTTGTCCGAGCAGCTCGCAGCTACGAACAAACCCTGACTGTACGCGCGGGCATGGCCTCCGGCACCTTCCTCTTCGGCATACGCTTCGTCGGCGAGGCGCCGCAGCGGCACGCGATCGTCGTTGCGAACGTAGGCGCGGGCGGCAGCATCGAGGTCGCGGTATGTCAGCGGATCGAGCCCCGCCGAATCCATGATAAACGCTACGTCTGATGCCCTCACGCCCGCGTGGTCTGCGCGCAGCTTCGCAAGCAACGCTTTGATGCGGTCGTGCGTCGTGCCGCGCCGCGACGCACAAACCGGAGAACGCCGGCACGCAATATCGAACGCTGACTGCATCGTCGGTCCCTCGCTCGGATACCAGGGATTGCCGCCCGTTACTTGATAGGCGCCGTCGAGCACGAGCGATCGCACCTGCTCGGGATGGCGCGCCGCAAAAGCCTGCACGAAGAACGAGCCATACGAATCGCCGTACATATCGACTTTGGGGATGCGCATCGCGACGAGAACCTTGGCCATATCGTCGGCCGCGATCGCGGTACCGTAGAGGTCCGACCGGCGTCGGAGCTCGTCCCCGCAGCGCGTGACCGCCGGCAGTACCATTACGGGCGCGCGCTGCAAAGGGTTACAAACAATTGGGCTGGAGGTTCCGGTTCCTCGATTGTCAACGAGCAACAAGTTTCGCGCCTCGAGCAGCGGCGCATAGAGCGCGTGATAGTACGAACGCGACCCGATCGACGGATAGCCGGGGCCGCCTTCGACGGCAACGATGGTGCCTTCGTTGCGCGCCGCACGGTTTGCTTGAGGCAGCCACGCGATGGCGATGTCGATGGTTCCGGGCACACGGCCGGCCGGGTCGAGTGCGACGCGCAGCGCTCCGCAATAGTAGCCGCCCTCAAACGGACAGCCATGCAGCTCGACAGAGCCCACACGCAAGCGGCTCTCGCCCGCCGCGCCGAACGGGCTCGATAGTGGAACCGAGCGGAACGGCGCGCATCCTACCACGGCGCACAGAAGAACCGCCGCTACAATTCCGCTTTTCACTTCGTGGAATCGCATTGCTCTTCCCCAAACGGGTGCGGCGGCGCTCCGTGGCGCCGCCGCGCGTCGAAGCGCAGGTTATTTCTGGGCTGCCACCACGCCGAGCGGCGTGTCGAAACTGCCCGTGAAGACCGCCATAGGTGAACCGCCGGCCGGGTACTTGAAAACCTCGCCGCCGTCGTTACCCGCGTCCCCACAATAGACAAGGCTCCCCACGTTCCAGGTCTGCGCGCAGTCGCCGGAACCCGAGAGCGATATCGTGTTCTTCAGCGTCGCCTTCGTTCCGCTGATCGTGTACTGATAGAAGTTATTGGCCACCTGATCGAAGACGGTGACGTACTTGCCGTCCCACTGCACGGAGCCAGGGAACTGCACCGCGTTGCTCGTGGTGATCCCTTCGAACTTACTGCTGCCCTTCGGGAGCTCGATAAGCTCGAAGGAACCGCTATTGTTAAAGCCGTCCGCGAAGAGGTTCCCCTGGGGGTCATAGCCATCGAAGTACTCAGCGGTCAAGGGCGTGCTGTAAACGGTGGGCGTGCCGGTCGCGTTCTTGAAGATGACGACGTCGCCGCCACCCGGACCCGACTCAAAGAAGATCCCGACGGCAAGGTCGCCGCTGCTATCCATCGCGCAACTTGTCGGAAAGGAGTACGCGACAGACAGCGTCTTGATCGGTGTCTGGGGAACCTTATACTCCGTAATCTGGTTTTGACCACCGATGTTCCAGAAGGTCTTCTTCCCGTAGCCATAGAGGACGTTGGTGCAGCCTTGACCACCGTCACCACTGATTTGCCCGATCTCCTTTACGCTCTTTGGATAGTCGAAGATGCTCGCGTAGGTGCCGTAGCTGTTGAAGACGTACTCAAAAGTCTTTGACTTCTTATGTTGGTCGGGAACGAACGTCGCGTAACGGGGCATGGGGTTCAGACGCGCTGCCGTGACCGGCCTGCCGTTCACGTAGAGCATCTTACCGATGTATTGGTAGTTGAGCCCGCCGGTTGACGGCGCGCCCACCGAGCCGCCGCTGCACGCCGCGCATATCGTGAGTGCAACCAGAGAACTGGCGTATTTCACTAAACCAGTCGAATTCATTAACGTTTTGCTCCTTCTTGAGTAACGATCGCTTTACTTCGTTAGCCGGCGTAAAAGCGGGGGGCGCATCAGATTCATCGACTCACGCTCGAGTGCCTTTTCTGTTAGGGCGTAGCGGCTGAGGTCCCAAATGCTCATAGCGTGCCCCTAGCTCGTGGTCGCCACCGCGTGCAGGACGTGTCGCCGCGGCAGGAGCGTGCCCTTGGCATGGCGTCTTCGAGCGCTCGCCGAAGGGTGGGCGGTCGTGCGCCGTCAATCGCACTCTCCGCGCTGGCTCATGGTACTCTGTCTCGCGGGCATGGTTCTGTGGGCCTACAACATGTTTATCGTTCACACCAACGGAACGGGGACATCGGTTTTCCCGACGGCGGCTGGGCAAGGAACAGTGTCCGTGCGCCCAGACTCGGGGGCGGCGCGCGCGGGACTTCGCTCCGGCGATGTGGTCGATCTTCGTGCCGCGACACCCACGGAACGATGGGAGTATTGTTGCATTCAGCCGACCGGCGAACCCGTCACATATTTTGTGGTTCGAAACGGCGGCGATAGGCCCGTGAACGTAGTTGTTCCACCCCACGCACGTCTAATGCCGGAGGAATGGCTCATTGACTTTAGCATCCCGTGGATGCTGCTCTTCGCCGCGATAATTTTTTCGAGCGCGAATAGCCGACGCGCACACATCCTCGGGCTGTTGTTGCTCAGCTGGGCGCTGAGTAATCAACTCTCGCATGGGTCTTTGTGGACGCCGTGGGTACAGCTCAGCTTTGTCGCCGATACGATTAATTATGCGCTCAATTCGTTTCAGGTCGTGCTGCTCGTGGCGTACGCCGCCACCTTCGGAATACCCGGAAGGGTGCAGCGTAGCGCCAGCTGGGTTCTGTTAGTGTCTGCGGCACTGCAATTCGTTCTCTTCATGGCAGCAGACGTTTCAACCGTCGCTGGAACCCCATGGCTCTTCGCTCACTCCGAAATTATTTCGGAGCTGCTGTTTTCGGCGAACCTCGTCGGCTGCGCGCTATTGCTGTTGTGCACGATTCCGGTTGCCGAACGGGAGCGCAGCGTTCTGATCTGGACCGCCGTGCCGATCGCTGTAGTCTGCTTTACGCTGGCTTTCATCGTGACGCTGCGCGTCGTCTGGCCGGACGCTCCCCAGGCGTTGTGGCGCGCTGCCCTAATTGCAGTGGACGTGGGATTCTTCATCATGCCGGCCGGGCTGACGTATGCAGTTCTCGCCCGACGCGTGCTCTCCGCGGAGTTCATACTCAATCGCGCCGCGGTTTTTTCCGGCGTCTCTCTCATTATCGTCGGCGCATTCATGCTAATAGAGTGGGCGATGGGCGGCTGGCTCCAGGGCGCGAGTCACACCGCGAGCCTGGCCGTCAACGGTGCAGTCGCTATTGCGCTGGGGATGTCGATCCGGGTCGTCCACGGGCGCGTGGAGCGCATTCTCGACTCGGTGTTCTTTCGCAAGCGCCACGAAGATGAAGACGCGTTACGCGCATTCGCACACGAGGCCGGCTTCTTCACCGATCCGCAGGTCTTAATGGAGCGCACCGCAGCGCTGCTCGAAAAGCGTGCCGATGCGGCGTACGTGCACTTTGTCCCCGATGAAGGTGACGATCCCGCGATGGTCACGCTGCGGGCGACGAGCAAGCCCGTTGACCTCACCGCGGTGGACGGCACGTCAATCGAAGGGGAGTGGGCATATCCGATGGTATCGCGAGGGCGCGTGCATGCCGTGATGGTGCTGGGTCCGAAGCGCTGTTCTGAGTCGTACGCACCGGATGAATCCGAGGCGATCATGCAAGTTGCGCACGGCGTAGCAAATGCGCTCGGCGTGGCGAGCGCGCAGAACGATGGCGTGCTGGCCCGCATCCACGACTTGCTAGACACCCTGCCGGATCGTCTCGCCGAACGCCTCAGAACGATTTAGTACACGCCGGGAATAAGGCGCGACGTGCGTGCGCGATAATTCGCGTACTCGGCGCCAAACTGCGCGGCGAGCAGCTGCTCTTCTGAGTTCATGCGCACGACGATGATCGGAATCAGAATAGCTGCGAGCAGCACGCCGAGGCCGGAACGAAAGGCGAGCGCCCAGCCGAAGGCGCTGAGCAGAAGCCCGAGATAGCTCGGGTGACGGATGACGCCGTAGATTCCAGCGGTGACCAGCGTATGCTCCGGCTGAATGGCCACGAGTCCGCTAAAGCGGTTGCCCAATATGAAAACCGGCGCAATGCGAAGGATGCCGCCGATCGCCACGATCGCGACGCCGATCCAGCGCGTCACCCCGCCGTCGATCGTCCAAAAGCCGACGCGGTCGCTCCACGCGGGGAGGTAAGCGGAGACCAGGCCGATCGCGACCACGGCGACGACCACCCAACGATTTCGGCGATCCTCGCGCACGCCGGGACTGACGTTACCGCCGGCAAAAACCGCCGCAATCGAAAGAGCGAAGAAGATCGCGGCCAGCGCGATCAGCGCGGAATGTGAAAGGAACGCCGCGAGGCCGCCGATGCCCAGTACGGCGAGCCCGAGATAGACGGCGGCCGAGATGACCAGGAGCGCGAGCCGAGCGGTCAGTTTCATTCCCGGCGACGAAGGCTTGACGCTTTTGAAGACCAATACATAATTGTTCGCTACTTCGAGGAGCTTCGCCGATGAACCGCCAGCACGTGTTCCCTGTCACCGCTGCTACTCTGATCGTCGCGTTGTTGCTTGCCGGATGCCGCAGCAGTTTGGGCGGCTTACCGGCGTCGTCGCCGCTTGCCTTGCAGCAAAACGCTGCCGGGGAGATCGCCTCAGGCGAGTCCGCGTCTGGGCCGAAGGCGTCGACGCGCGCGATGCCGTTCGGTCATCTCGGGCATGCCAATACCGTTACAGCCGATATGCCCGTTCCGCGTCCCGACACGCAGCCATGCGTCGTCAAACTCTTCGATCACTACGTCTTCAAGAATTTTAGCAACAAGACGTTCGACTACAAGCCGCCCACGCAATGTCCCGGGCCGTGGGCGAAGGTCGTCTTCAATTTCGACGTCCGCGTCACCAAGGGCGTGCAATTCGATCGCAGCGGCATCATCTGGGTAGATGGCGCGGTCGTATATTTCGGCAGCACCGCCGAACCTTCACCGAGGCTTGGTCCGCATTGGCACGTCGAACGCGATGCAACCGATCTATCGGCACTCTTCAACCAGAGCTCCCAGGGTCAAGTCGAACTATGGAACTGTTACTGTCCGCCAAGCTATCCCGCCTACCAGATCGGCACCGCGTACTTGCAGTTCTATCCGCCCGACAAGAAGTATCCGGCGCCGCGCGTCCCCGATCAAGTGATCGGCATCCCCTACAATCCACCCCTTGGCGCTGTCGCGACGCTGCCGCAAAACAAAATGGAGATCCAAACGACGCTTCCAAAGAACATCCAGCGCGCCTATCTCGATCTCTACCTACAATCGCAGAATAAGGAAGAACAGTGGTTCATGTGCGCACCGAGTGATGTCTGGCGCCATTCGAAGCACGAGCTTGGGTTCTGCCGAAACACACCCTTCCGCGAGGGCATGGTCAGCGTTGACGGGCAGCCCGCCGGGCTCGCGCCGATCTATCCATGGATTTTCACCGGCGGTATGGATCCCGATCTCTGGTTCCCTATTCCAGGCGTGCAGACACTGGAGTTCGTGCCTTCGCGTGTCGACCTCACGCCCTTTGCCGGCGTGCTCTCGAACGGTTCGGCGCAAACGATCGACGTGCGAGTGATCCGCGCCTTCAATTACTTTAGCGGCGCGGGCGATCTGCTGCTCTACCTCGATCCGAACCAAACGACAACTAGCGGTGCGGTCACGGCCGACTCGCTGCCCTCGAAAATTGAGCCTGACGTCCGCAACGCGATCGTCGAGACCGGCGGCACGGGACTCTTTGGCGGACCAACGGAACGCGGCACGGTTACGACCACCAGTCGTACGCACTACGTCATTTCAGGCTACGTCAACACCTCGTCCGGGACAGTCCAGACGACGCTGACGACGACCGCGCGCTTTGTCAACGGCATGAGCTTCAACTACACCACGAAGAATTACGTGCAACGCGCCGCGCAGACGACGCACTTCGACACGACCACCACCACGCAAAACGGCTCGACGAAAAAGACAGTTTCAGAAACGTACGACTATCCGCTCTCGGTAGAATATCCGATCTTGTCGACGAGCACCGGATTCAAGCTGCCGATCAAAGTCTATCAGGGCTATAACGTGCAGCGCGGCAGGTTACAAATCTCAAACACCGTGGATAGCAGAGACCAGATGATTTTCGATAAGAGCTTCAATTGGATCGGCGTGAAGAACGGCGCTTCATTGCAGCTTTACACCTATCAATCGAAGAGCCCATCGATCTGCTACGGGAAGGAGCTCAAGTCGAAGAACAACGTTGTCACCTCGATCAGCGCGCCCGGCTGCTCGGCCCAACCCCCGCCACCGCCGCGATAACGTTCTCTTGTCATCCTGAGCCTTTCGACTCCACTTCGACAAGCTCAGTGTCGCTTAGGATACGCTCCGCGCCTCAGGCGCGTAGTCGAAGGACGTGTCAACCGGTCCTAACGCGCGAGGCTCACCGTTGCGCCGATCGGATAATTTTCGCCACCGATAGTTAGGATCGGGTAGCCGCCCGATGGGTAATCCCATATCAGCGTGTTTCCGCCGTACTCGTTCGGCCCGATCAAGCTGGTACCGACGCGGTGCTTCCGAGAGCTGTCGACGAGCGGAATCCAAAACTGCGAGACTTCCTTCGAACCGGTAAGCACCATCGTGTTGACGGTGGTGGCGGCGCTACCTTTAATCGCAAAGTCGTAGACGGTGCTCGTGAAGTTGTGCTTGACGGCCACCTGATCGCCGACCGCGAGATATTTGCCGTCCCATTGCACGCCGCCCGGTAAGTAGATCGTTTCGTCTATGCTGATGAAGTTGAGCTTGTGGCCGGCCTTCGCCAACTCGCCGAGTCCGAAGACGCTTCCCTGCGTCTCCCCGTCGACGAACAGATTGCCTTTGTTGTCGTATCCGCAGAAATAGTAATAATAGATGTTTGGATTGGAGTACGATGTCGGCGAACCGCTTGCGTGGGGATATACCGAGACGTTGCCGATCCCGTCGCTGGCGCCCCACTCGTTGGCGACCGCGAGATCGCCCGACTTGGGATCGACGGAACAACCGTTGGCCCGGCCGTCGGGATCGTTCAGCGTGCGGATCTGGGACGTGCCGCCGTGTGCGTACTCGGTGATCTGATGCACCCCGTAGCTCGTGTCATTTGTAACGTAAACGTCGCCCGCTTTGTCGACGCAGAGGCCTTCGGGGTTAAAGAAGCCCGTCAGTTCCCCGACGAGTTTGTAGCCGTGGCCGTAGGTATAAATGAAGACGGCCTGCGCGTCTAAATCGGAGATGTAGAGGAGATCCTGGCGCTTTGCCTGCGGAAGGACCCACGATGATCCAGCCGCCCCATGCGCCGGGCCTCTGGCATTCGCCGGCGTGACCGCCGGCTGCAGCGAAGGTCCCGGACCGGAACATCCGGCGAGAATGCCGCCGAGAACGAAAATTCCAAACGCGAAACGGTACGAATGCATAACACCTCCGACGTAAATAGCAACTCAAGCGTAGCATAACAGCCGGCAACGCTTTCGCGCACCCTTCAAGAAGCGGTCTTATCGTGGTTTCGGCAAGGAAGCCACGGAAAAGGCGCCACATGGCGGCGGATTTGCGTGCCAATGCAGACTAATTGCGCCGAGCCCCTGGCTGCTATGATAGGGCGCATCGGCAGGCCCCGACGCGTGGGCCGCCTCGCCTCGCATCACGATCAAAGCGACCGGGCAAGTGGCTCCGCCAGTTACGGAAAGTACGACGGCACCGGCGGCGTCAGTTTCTATGGCGCGCCCGATGGCGGCGGCGGTTCGGGCCCCGACGCATGACGGAGTCTGGATGCGAGAACGGCAAGGCGGGCGGCAACGGCGTATTTGGAATCGGCACCGCCTAAGAGTGAGCGAGAGGATCGGCTATTGCGCGCCGATCCTCTCGTTTGCGTTGTTCATCAGGTAGATTTTGTCCGCATGGCGGGCGCCCAGCGCGGACTGATCGTAGACGATGCCCACATACTGGCCCGCTTTGATCTTGTTCATTTGATATGTCGTCTTGCCGTCGGCAGAGAAGACCTGATCGAACTTGGGCAGGATCAAGAAGCTCAAAGTCTGCTTCGTCTTTGGATCCTGGACCTTGATGTTGTTGGACGAAACATGGACCGTTATCCCGTAGAACGTTGAGCTCTGTGCGGCTGCGGTGAACTGGGGCGGGGCTGCGAGCATTCCAACGGCGACCGCCGTCGCCGCGGCGCGAAGAATTGAAACGTGCATCATGCTGGTGGTGTTACCCAAGGGCCGGGCGGTCTATGCCTTCGAACCGGCGAACCGGACGAAAATGGATGCGATGCTTTTTGCGGACGGCGGCTCGCGCGGGAATCCCGGGCCCGCCGCGAGCGCGGCGGTGCTGCTCGATCCCGGCGGCGAGCTCATCGAGGAGATCGGCGCTTACCTTGGCGTTGCGACGAACAACGTTGCCGAGTGGACCGCGCTCGTTCTGGGGCTCGAAGCAGCCTCCAAACGCGGCATCCGGCGGCTCGGCGTTCGGCTGGATTCGGAGCTGGTGGTGAAGCAGCTCGGCGGCGAGTACCGCGTGAAGCACTCGGGCTTACAGCCGTTGTACGCTCGTGCCCGCCGGCTGCTGCGCGACTTCGCGGAGGTCGAAATCCGGCACGTTCCGCGCAAGCAAAACACCCTGGCCGACGCGCTAGTGAACCGCGTGCTTGACCAAGAAGCGCGACCGCCGGTAACGTAGGCGCTCGTCGTGCGGCGATTCCCGATTGAGATCTTCATCGTCGTCCTGGCGGTGATCATGTTGATTCTCGGCTGGCGCATCTACGGAACAGGCGAAATGGGACGCTTCGGGCCGGCGCTTCACGCGCAAAGAGCGCCAAGTCAGCTTTACGCGCGGCTCACCATACGCTATCCCAAGGCGCCAATCTACGAAGAAGAGTACAGCATGTCCGATATCGAGGGCGTGTCAACGTTCCGTTACCGGATTCGCGGCTTCGACGGACACGAGGTGACGGTGAACGCGCCGCCGGCGCGAGTTTACGACGTCAGCTTTTTCGTCGGCGGACTCGATCAAGACGGAATTTGGCAGCTCGAAAATAAAGCACCCCTTCCGAACCCCGACGCGCACTATACGGTCTACGTGAAGCAGCTCGCCGATTATAAGCAGGGCGCACGAACGGTAACCTTCACCAACCCCGACTATTGGGCGGCGAAAGCCCACCAGCAGTACAACATCGATCTCTCGAAAGGCATACCAAAGGATTTCGTGCATATTCAGAGCGAGCAAGCCGGAGATCGGCAATATCAGCAAATCGTGAGCGACTTTCGCGACTTTGGACCCGAAGAGTTTCGGCACAACGTTCACCTTGCGCAAGCGCGCATTCGCGGGACGCACGGTTAGGGGTGAATCACCGCTTTGTGCTTCGCGCCATCGCACTAATCGCGTTGCTTGGCGTCCTCGCTTTTGAGGGATACAAGGTCGTCGAGAACCCGTCGAATCAACTTTTTGGCAAAACGCTGGTCAGCGGTCCGAAAAACGAGCGCGTCGTCGCGCTCACCTATGACGATGGTCCGAATCCGCCGTATACCGATGAGATTCTGGCGGTGTTGCGGGCCGAGCACGTGCGCGCGACGTTTTTCGTTGTGGGTCGCGCGGTGCAGGCTTACCCTCGGGTCGCGCGCCGCGAGGTCCAGCTCGGGAACGCGATTGGAAATCACACCTGGAGCCACGGGCACCTGCTGCTCTACGACGGAACCGGCCTGCGCCGGACGCTCCAACGAACCGACCAGGCAATCTTCGCCGCGACCGGCGTGCACTCGCGAATCATGCGACCGCCGTTCGGCGCGCGCGACTGGCTCGTATTAGCCGAGGTGCGCAAACTTGGGTACACTCCGGTCATGTGGTCGGTGCCACTCGCGAACGATTGGGAGTACCCGCCGGCGCGGGTCATCGCGGGCCGCGTGCTGCGCTACGTCGGCGACGGTTCGATCGTCGTCTTGCACGACGGCAACGAAGGGATCGTCTGTTCGCGCGGCCGCGCGTCGGCACGCATTTGCGATCGAAGCGCCGACGTGGAGGCGACCCGGCTGATCATCCAGGCGCTCAAACGCGATGGCTACCGTTTCGTTACCATTCCCGAGCTGTTGCAGCGAGCTCCGCAGTGGTCTATGCGTACAGACGGTCGTGCCAGCGAATGAATCCGTCCGCGTGGCGATGCGCCGGGTCGTGATGCGTCCAGTGGACAACGGGTAAGCGCCCAGGATCGTGCACGAGTTCGCCGCGTATCTCGACGCGGTCGCCCGCTTGCACCGGGCAACGGGGCGCGATGCTGACGTTGTCGACGACCTCGAGCCGGCCGGCGCTGCTCTGCACGTCGAAGGCCTCGTGCATCGCGTGCGAGCGCGCGCCGAAGAAGAAGCGTGGCGAGGACGCGACGGTCGCATTGAAGTCGACCCAGGCCGGCGCCGTACCGGCGTATGCTGCGGCGAAATCCATCGCCCGTTTCATCACGCGCACCCGCCGGTTCGACAAGACCCGCGCGCAGCGAAGCGAAGTGATTGCGCGCAATGAGAACGATCCGTACGGTGCGCCTGCGAATGACACCGGTCACCTCAGCCAACGCCGGCGTGCTCTGGGAAGTGCTGCAGGCGCCGGATCTCCGGGATTATCAGGACCTGCCCGATGTCGACCTTGCACAGTTCCAGCGAGTGGTCGGAGCGCGACCGAAACGCTTCGGTGCCGGAGTGGTGGGGCGGTTCGAGTGGCTCCTCTATTACGCCGACGGCAACGACGATGTGCTCGGGTGGGTCTCGTTACGCATCGGCGACACGAATCGGTCGAGCGCGGAGGTCGGATACAGCGTCGTGCGCGCACATCGGGGCCAAGGCATCGCAACGGAAGCCGTCGGGGCGCTCGTCGAAGAAGGCTTCACGCGTGCACGCTTGCGCGAGATACGGGCCTACTGTTTACCCGAGAACGCGTCATCGCGAGCCGTCCTGCGTCACAACGGGTTTGGAGAGTCTGGAACCCTCACGCGCGGCGCGACCGTGCAGGGCAAACCCGTCGATGTGATCCTTCACTCGCTCGATTGCGAGCGCTGGCGCGCCGGCGTCACTTCGAACCTTGAGGCCACTCGATCGTGATTCCGGCGCGGTGGAAGCCGGCATATCGCCGAGGGAGATCGCCACGCAAATAAGCGAGCAACGGTTCGCGCACGACTGCCACGACGATTCGGTCGCCCAACTCTGCGATCGGCACCCACTCGACCCCCACAACGTGATCGTCCTCGCCCGTGCCATCCTGAGCCGAGGCGTGGGGCGCCGTAGTCGAAGGAGCAAGCGTGACGTTAAAGGTCACGTTCAAATAGTGCGTCGCGCCGTCGTAGCTCTCGCTGACGTAGGCAACGTCGGCTGCCTCAACGTGCAATCGCGTCTCCTCAAAGACTTCGCGGACGACGGTCTCGGCGAGCAGCTCGCCGGGCTGCTGACGTCCTCCGGGGAGGTTCCATAGCGGTTGCAGATGATTCGCGTACCGCGATGCCACCATCAAGAGTCGCTCCTCGCGTACGAGTAGGCCCGTGGCCAAATGAATCACGGCAACGTACCTTCGATCGCACCCTCGATGGTTGCCAGCGTTAGCGACGCGGTCTTCTCCCAGGTGAAGGCCGCCGCGTGGACGGGTCCGCGCCGGCGCAGTTCGGCCGCGTAGACCGCATCCCCGGCGACTCGTAGAATTGCGGTCGCGAGTGCCATATCGTCGCCAGGCGGCACGTAGCAGGCCGCGTTCCCGCCTGCCTCGGGAACGGCGGATGCGCTCGCTGCGATGACCGGCGTGCCGTAACTCATCGCCTCGAGGACCGGAAGCCCGAAACCCTCATGCCGCGAGGGAAAGACCAGCGCAATGCTTCCGCGATAGAGCGCGGCGAGGGTATCCTCGTCAACGTGCCCCACCGCGGTGACGCGTACGCCGGACGGCAGCTCCCAACCGTCGAGCTGCGTCGTCGCGACCAGCGCGACCTCGGGGCGTTCGCGTGCGACTCGTGCCATCGCTGCGAGCAGCACGTCGAATCCCTTGCGATACTCGGCCGTCCCGACGTAGAGCACGTAAGGCCCCAATGCCGCCACGTCGAGCCCAACCGAAACCGGAGGCCGTGGCGGGTTGACGCCCAGCGGAATCGGCACCAGTCGCTCGGGTGAAATCTCCAACTCGCGCGCGAGTTCGCCCTGGGCGAACCGCGAGTCCGTAATCAACGCGCGGCAACGCTGCGCGGCCGCGCGAAAAATAGCTTGCGTCGCCGGTGCGTAGTTCGGAACCACAAAATTCGAGGCGTCGTGCAACGTCGCGATTGCGGGCAGGGCAAAGCTCGTCCAGCTGCAGCCGTTGAAGGGAAACCAGAGCGCGTCGAGGCCCGCTCGTCGGTGAAAACGCCGCGATACCACGCGATATGGCCGGCCTTGGACTTCGCGCAAGTATCGTCGTTGCACCGTCCAAGTGTGCCATTCCGGAACGATCAGCGTCACCTCGACCCGATGGCGGTCGCGCTCCCACCAGACACGTAGAATCTCTCGCAGATAGCGGCCGATCCCGCGCCGATCGCCGGGCAAGTTCCACGCGTCGACGCCGAGCGCGATCACCGCACGACCGCGTGAAAGATTGCCACATGCTGCTCGACGCTGCGCTCCCAGTCGAAGCGCTTCGCCTGCCGCACCCCGGCGTCGCGTAACCGATCGCGCAGAGCGTCGTCGTCGACGACGCGTCGCAACGCCGCGGCCCACGCATCGGCATCGTCGGGTGGCACGTAAAGCGCGGCGTCGCCGCCGACCTCGGGCAGCACGCTTGCGCGCGAAGCCACGACCGGCGTTCCGCAGGCCATTGCTTCGAGCATTGGCATGCCGAACGTTTCGTGATACGAGGCGAGTGCGAGGGCGAGCGCCCCGCGGTAGCATGCGCGTAGCGATTCCTGACGGCCGGCGGTAAGGTCGTCGCCCAGGTTGCCCGCGTGAATCACGCCCGGGAGCTGCGGCGCGCGCGGGCCAGCGATCGCAAGCAGCGGCCCGTCGCCGCGCGGCCACGCTCGCCGAAACGCTTCGTACAGCAAGGGAAAGTTTTTTCGCGGTTCGCCGATTGGGTCGCCGACGAAAAATAAGAAGGGACGCCCGCTCAGCTGCGGCGGTAACGGCTCGGCCTGACCCGGCTCGAACGAGGCGTCGACGCCGTGCGGGACGACGTCGATCCGCTCGAGCGGTACGTTGAGCAACGAATGCACTTCGTCGCGTCCAAACGCGGATACGGCGATAATCCTCGCGGCGGTCCGCGCCGAGCGAAGAAACGGGCGCTGAGCGTGGTCGCGGCGTTTCGGATCGGGATCCGGATACCGGAAGGGGACGGCATCATGTATCGTTGCGACGCTCGGAAGTGCCGAAACAAAGAACGTACCGTTAGCTGGATGCCAGATGGCGTCGAGTTCTCGCCCGGCTCGGGCGCTCACCACAAATGCTTCGCTTCCGAGCGCACGCGCGTAGGCCGCGCGCTGCCGTTGGGGAAACGGCCCGGCGGCAAGCAGCGTCAGCGCCACATCGTCACGCGCAGCGAGCCGGCGCAGCACCGCTCGCGCATAACGCCCGATGCCGCGAGTATCTTCGGAAATCACTCGCGCATCGACGGCTAAGCGCAAAGGCGGCATCGCGCCGACTTCGAAGCCCTCCTCATGGTGTCATCCTGACGGGAGCGCCAGTTGGGCGTGTAGTCGAAGGACGGGTGGCGGCGCATCTCATCCTTGGCGCGCGCGAAGAACCGTTCCTGAGCGCAATGCTTGCGTCGATCTCGGATGCCGCCGCCACGCTGATCGTCAACGACAACGGGCCGGAACCATCGCCGCATGCGGGTACGCTTGCCGCGAGCACGTTCGGGCGGGAGGGCCGATTACTCGTCGACCGCACGCCGTTCACAGACTTTGCCGGCGCACGCAACCGCTGTCTGTGCCTTCATCGCGAGCATAACGCGGGTGAGTGGGTTGCCTTCATCGATGCCGATGAAGTGCACTGGCCCCGCATCGGCAGGGTCGCGGCACGGCTCGATCGCGTTCCTGCACGTTACGATTTCGTCGACGGCTACACGTGGCACTTCTTCGGATCGTTCGACTACTATACGTCGATCGAGCGCCGGATGATGTTCTTTCGCTATCGTCCGGAGCTGCGATGGGAAGGTGCGGTGCACGAGCGGTTGAGCGGCCTTCGCGGCGGCCGCGTGGCATTGCCCTACCGGTACGCGCATTACGGCCATACACTCCAACCCCGCCGGCATGCCGAGAAAGGGCGCCACTACTCATCGCTCGGCGCACCGGGGAACGTGCTGCGCGAGGAAGAACTTGATAATTTCGACGTGGTTCGCTATTTCACGCCGGTCTACCCGAGACTGCTCCGCTTTGCCGGGGCCCACCCCCCTGCGGCCGAAGCGACCTTGAAGCGTCTAAACTCCGAGCTGCGCCGCGACCACGATCTGACCGAGCGCGTCGTGAACGCACAGCCCCCGCAGGTCAAGTTCCGCAATCTGATTCGGCGTTTGAACTACGAAGTGCGCTGGCGCTCCCGGGTCTTCAATCCCCTTGCGCGGGAGCTGACGCGGTGAGGACGCCAATGCAGCGACTTGGTCCATCGATCGTCCGTCGCCAGCGGCTCGAGGAGTGGTTGGGGCGCTTTGCCGCCGTTCCGGTGCGGTTTCTCATCGCTCCGCCGGGTTTCGGTAAAACCATGGCCTTACTGGGCTACTTGCGCCACCGTGCCGTCAACGGAAGCTACTGCGCGCTTGCGTACGACGCCGGCCCCGAGGCACTTTGGGGCAGCATTGCGCGAGCGCTTGGCGTCGAACCGAAGCTCCGTTCGCACGACGACGTGCTTCGCGCGCTGCAGTCCCGGGCACCGCTCGAACTCGCGCTCGATTGTGAAGATCTGCCGGCCGCCGCGGGAGTTGCAGCGATACTGCGCCTCATCGACGATCTACCCGACGAGGTTTCGCTGCTCATCGCCTGCCGCTCGCGCGCAGCGTTCAACGCCGGCCGGTTCGTTTCGCAAGGCACGGCCGTGCTCTGCGATGCCGAGCGACTCGCCTTCGATGCGGACGGCGTTCGCCACCTCGCCGAAACGTTGGGCGTACGGTTCGCGCACGCCGACGTTCTGCGAATGCTTGACGCAACTGACGGCTGGCCGCAAGTCATCAGCGGTGCGCTACGCAAGGCCGCCGAGGATGGTGTCGCTCTCGCGCAGGCCTTCGAGCACTGGCGACTGCGCCGCGGCCACCTCTTCAACGAATTCGTCGCCGGTGCGCTGGCACACGTCGCCGAAAGCGACGCCGATCTCGTCTTAAAGCTCATGAGCGGCTCGCATTTCGCCGACCGTTTGCAGCTGCAAGCGCTCGAAGAGCAAGGCTTGTTCGTCATTCATACCCCCAGCGGCTACCGGCCGTTACGCGCGCTCTCGCGGAGCCGCCTCTACGATCGCTATGGACGGCGAGTCCAACCGGCTATGCCGATGCAGGTGCGTTGCTTTGGATGGTTCTCGGCTGAAATCGACCGGCAGCCGATCGAGTGGGTTCGCCGGCGCGACGCTCAAATTTTTAAGTACGTCGCGCTGCAGCCTAACGGCGGCGTTTCGCGTGCGGAGCTCGCAGAAATTTTCTGGCCGCGCGCCGAGCGGCACCTAGCCGCCCAAAGTCTGCGCACGGCCTGCTCGAACATTCGGAAAGCGATCGCGCAGATCGTTGGATTCGAGCAGGTCGAGGCCTACTTTCGCGCAGGCGACGAGCTGGCGATCGACCTCGACAACGTAATTGTCGACGTCCATCGCTTCCTACGGCATGCCAACGACGGCGACGAGCGTTATGCCTGCGGCGATCCGCGCGCGGCCTACGCGCACTATCGCAGCGCCGCGCGCGCGTATCGCGGGGATCTCCTGATTGGCGATACGCACGAAGCATGGGTAGCGTCGCACGACGCCGAGCTCAAGCGCCGTCACGAAACGCTGGTGAAGCGAATCGATGAGCTCGTCGCGGCGATGGATGACGACCTCACTCGGCGGCGACGGCGACCATTTCGCGGCGCTTCGTCGGCTTGATCAGGAAGACGAGAGGCGTCGAGAGCACGAAAACGATTGCCGTCACGCGGAAAAGATAGTTATAGGCGATCATCGCCGACTGCTGCGCGACCATCTGCGTGAGCTGGCCGACGCCGTAACCATGCGTTTGCGTGACGCCCGAAGCTAAGACGTTCCAGGCTACTGCCGTCTGATGCGTGAGCATCGTCGTAAGGATCGCGATGCCTAAGCTGCCTCCAAGCTGCCGAAGCAAGGTGAAGACGCCGGTAGCGTTAGCGAGCTCGGGAACCGGAACGTCGCCCAGCGAGATCGTCGTGAGCGGTACGAAGAGAAAGCCGAGCGCGAAGCCTTGAATGAGACGCGGCCAGAAGACATCCCAATATCCGGCCTGCACCGTGAGACCCCCGAGCAGCCATGTCGACCACGCAAAGAGCAGCGTGCCGAAGACGATCGAGTAGCGCCCGTCGATATAATTGAGCAGACGGCCGATGATCAGCATTGAAACCGCCGTTGATAACGCGCCCGGCATCAGCGCCATGCCGGTGTCGAAGGCCGTAAAGCCCAGCGTTGTCTGAAAGAAGAGCGGCAAGATGAGCGCCGTGCCGAAGAGCCCAAAGCCCATGATAATGCCCAAGAACGAGCCAACCGAGAAAGATCGAAACCGAAAGACCGTGAGATCAACGATGGGATGCTTGTCGCGCAGCGTCTTCATCACGAACGTGACGAGCGCGACGGCCGAGATCACGGTGAGCAGCAGAATCGTCTGAGACTGGAACCAGTCGTCGCGTTCGCCCTGCTCGAGCACGAATTGTAATGACGCCAAGCCGGCCGTGAGCAACCCGAGGCCGATCCAGTCGATGCCACCCTTCGGTTTGGCGATGTACTTCGGGTTGGGGATGAACGCCAGCGTCATCAGGAAAGCGACGATACCGATGGGGATGTTAATGTAGAAGATCAGTTGCCAGCTGGCGTTGTCAACGATCCAGCCGCCGAGCGTAGGCCCGATCGCCGGCCCAACCATCGCACCCATACCGAAGATTGCCATCGCGGCGCCCCGTTTTTCGACGGGGAAGGTTTCGAAGAGAATCGCTTGCGCCGTCGGCTGCAGCGCACCGCCGCCGATTCCTTGAATGACGCGATAGAAGACCAGCACCCAGATCGAGCGAGCCGTCCCACATAAGAACGAGGCAACCGTAAAAAGCGCGAGCGATATGGCGTAGAAGCGCTTGCGCCCCAGCAGTGCGGTGAGCCAGCCGTTAAGCGGCATTACGACGACGTTTGCAAGAATGTACCCGGTGGCGACCCAAGCGACCTCGTCGACGGTGGCTCCAAGGTTACCGCCGATCGTACTGATCGCGACGTTGACGATCGTGCTGTCGATGATCGCCATGATCAACCCGAGCATGACCGTCACAGTAATGAGCGCGACGGGTGCGCCCTGGCGATGATGAAACGGATTTTTCACGATTTTGCGGCTAACATCTCGTAGAGGCTTCGGACCCTTTCTCGAACAAGGGAGGTTGCGGTGCAGCCAGCATCCCACGCGAGGGAAAAGAGGACGGCCGCCCTTCTCGTTGCGGTCGCTTTTGGAATCTTCGCACTCGTCGACTTCGGAGCTTTTCGCACCGGCTTTTATCGCACGTTGCTCGACCCAAGCTCGAGCACCGGCAGCTTTGAGTCCGCGATCGAACGATTCCGCACCTTTCCGAGCAACCGCCGCACGGACGTCTTGGTGCTCGGCGACTCGCGGATATATTCAGGGCTCGATCCGGCTGTAGCAAGCGCGGCGAGCGATACGTTGCGCTTTCTCAACGGTGGCATTCCGGGTACGACGCCGCGCTGCTGGCCGTTCTTCGTGCGTGCCTTCGATCCGCATGCCGACCGGCTGCGTGCGGTCGTCATTCCCGTCGACACTTATGACGATGACGATAGTGCGATTGGAAGTCGCGACGGCGACGATCGTCCGATTGACCTGCGCTATATCGTCTTTCAGACCCGTCTCACCGATATTCCAAAACTAGCGGGCTCCTTTTCCGATCCGCGGGAGCGAGGCGAATACGCCGTCGATCTCTTTTGGCGCGGCGCCGAGCTGCGCGACGACTTTCAGGCCTTCGCCGCGGATCCGATCGCGCGGGTCGCCACGCTGGTACGTCCCCGTCCGCCCGCGTACGATCCGCTCGCGTCGCATCCTCGCAGCGAGTCGCTCGCCGGTCTGCGCGTGAACTTCAGTGCAAACACGATCGCATATCCGCCCGGGCTTTCCAACGACGAACGCCAGGCAATTGCGACGCAGGTGCTCGTTGTGCCAAAGCCGAGTCCTTCGTACGCTCGCTACCGCCGCGAATGGCTCGAGCCGATCGCCGCCGCCTATCGCGCTGCCGGCATCCCGGTGATCTTCGTTCGCATTCCGACTCGGCCGGTGCACCGCTCGTCGAGCGAAAGGCCGAGCGGCTCGTTGACCGCAATCGCGCGCGACCAGAATGCGCGTCTGCTGCCGGCTGCACCGTACCTGGAGCTCGAGCGTCCGGAATTTTTTGCCGACGAAGATCATCTCAACCGCGATGGCAGCACGCGCTTCAGCCGGCAGCTCGGACGCGACGTCGCCGCCGTGCTCGCCGGCTCGGCGCCCCCGGCTGCCGCGCCGATCCTCACGCAGCAAGAAGCCGCGCCGCCGCCGCTCAAGCATCACCGGTTCTCGTGGCTGAACGCCATCGTGGGCATCGGGATTCCGCTGCGCTTTCAGTCGTACGAGTTCTGGCTCTTCGTCGCGATCGTCGCCGCACTCTTCTACGGCTTACCGCGGCGCGCGGGACGCTACGTACTGCTTATTGCAAGCTACTATTTCTACGCACGCTGGAACGCGTGGTACGTCCTCTTTCTGTGGATCCTCACCGCGAGCGATTTCCTTATCGCAATCGCGCTCGAGCGCGGTCGCGGATCAAAGCGCGAACCACGTTTACTACTGGGCCTCGGCATTGCGGCGAATCTGGCCTTTCTCGGGAGCTTCAAGTACGCGAACTTGGCGAGCGGCACCGTCACCGCGCTGCTCGGCATGCATGAAAATCCGTGGCTGGTCAATCTCTTCGTTCCGATCGGGATTAGCTTTCACACCTTCCAGAGCATTTCGTATCTCGTCGACGTCTATCGTGGCCGGATGAGCGCGATCCGCAAGCCGCTCGACTACGCGCTCTATCTGGCTTTTTTCCCGCAGCTGCTCGCCGGGCCGATCGTACGAGCGTGGCTTTTCTTCGGCGAGCTTTATTCGTGGCGATCGCCGAGCGCCGACGACATAAGTTACGGACTCGCGCGCGTTGGCTTTGGTCTCTTCAAGAAAATGGCTATTGCCGATCAATTCGCGCCGGCAGCCAATGCGTATTTTGGCGCGGTCGCGGCCCACCCTGGGGCGCCGGCGGCGTGGAGCGCGGTCTTCGCTTTCGGGATGCAGATCTATTTCGATTTCTCCGGCTACAGCGATATCGCAATCGGCTGCGCGCGGCTCTTCGGCTTCGTTTTTCCCGAGAACTTCGCAATGCCGTACCTCGCGACGAGCGTCACGGATTTTTGGCACCGTTGGCATATCACGCTCTCAACCTGGTTGCGCGATTATCTTTACGTTCCGCTCGGCGGCAGCCGTCACGGAACGCGCGCGACCCTGCGCAACCTCATGCTCACGATGCTGCTGGGGGGCCTTTGGCATGGCGCGCAGTGGACCTTTGTGGCGTGGGGCGGCTTCCACGGAATCGCGCTCTGCGCGGAACGGCTGCTCGGCATCGGTCACGAGCGCGCTCAGCCGCGGGGCATCATCGCCCTGGCGCGGATCGCGCTTACCTTTACTATCGTTTCGCTGGGCTGGGTACTCTTTCGTTCGCCGGGCTTTGCAACCGCGCTCGCGGTCTATCGCGAGCTCTTTGCGGGCGGTGGCGGCGCCGCGATGTTGAGCGGATGGCAAGCAGTCCTGGCCGGCGCCCTCGTTGTCTTTGGAGTTCTGCGGCTGTTGCTGCAGCGATGGAAGATCCAGATCGGATGGATGCAGCTCCGGCCGTTGACTCAGGCGGGCCTTCTCGCCTGTCTGTTGCTAGGACTCGTGCTATTAACCTGGCCCGGTCTCTCCCCGACCTTTATCTACTTCAAGTTCTAAGTAGCCGGCTCGTCGAACGCGGTAGCGACTTTCCAAACGCCGCACGAACGCCGTCGATTTACCTGGGAGGCCAACCTCCTGAGCGCGGTCGAAGGAGGCTGCAGCCATGAGTTGCTCGTCCGATTCGATTCCTTTAAGCGACCATCGCACCTTGCTCGCTGAGTATCTTCGTGGAATCGTCTTTCCAGCCACTTCGGTTGCGGGGCTGATCATGGAGGAACGCTTATCGGTGCGGTACGCGCGCGACCCAGTTCGCCCGTGCCTGGTGATGTGGGCCTGCTCGGCGGGAGACGGCGACGTGGCTGACGCGCTTCCCGTTGCAGCCGCTTTCGATCTTTTCGATCGCTTCTTGCTGTTGCACGACGAGCTCTCGGCCGATTGCGCCGCGATCACGGCGCGCTGGGGTTTAGGACAAAGTCTCAATGCCGGCGATGCGCTCTACGCGCTAGCATTTCGCCTTCTGGCCAGCGATGTCTCGGACCCGAAACGTCGTCTCGCCGCGGCGAGGCTCGTCGCCGAAGCCGTCCTCGAAGCGATCGAGGGCGGGAGCGACGATCGAGCTCGCAGCGCGGCGTTGATGGGTGCGGCGTTGGAAGCCGGTGCGGTGATCGGCGGCGCGCCCAAAAGCATTGCGCGCTCCTTCGCGCGCGCAGGCCGTCTTCTCGGAACCGCCGGATTGGCTCGCGGCAGCGAGCTCGCCCACCGCTTCGCAGTGCAAGCCGTCGCCGAACTGCAGCGCTACACGTCTCGCACTCACCTCGATGCCTTTGAGGAAGTCGTTCGCTACGTTGCGCGAAGAGCCGCCTGAGAGCGCGACGCCGTCGCGAAAGGCGGAGCATCTTCAGATCAACATCGAGCGCGACGTCGCCGCCAAGGGCATCGACACCGGCTTCGATGCCTATCGGTTCGTTCATCGCGCACTTCCTGAAATCGATTTTACCGATGTCGACACGGCGTCCTCGATCTTCGGTCGCGCGCTTGCGGCGCCGATTCTGATTTCGTGCATGACCGGCGGTACGCCCGATGCGCGTCGCATCAATCGACGGCTGGCTCGCGTGGCACAGAAGAGCGGTTTTGCGATGGGTCTCGGCTCGGGTCGTGCGTTGCTCGAGTCGCCGGGCACGTTAGACACTTTTGACGTGCGTGCCGAGGCCCCGGACGTGGCGCTCTTTGCGAATCTTGGCGCGGTTCAGTTGAACAAGGGCTACACGGTCGACGACTGCCGTCGCCTGATGGAGCTCCTGCGCGCCGATGCGCTCGTGCTCCACCTTAATCCGCTTCAAGAAGCGGTGCAGCGTGAAGGCGACATCTCTTTTCGCGGTCTGCTTGTGAAGATCGAGCGCCTCTGTCGCCACGCCGGTTTCCCGATCGTCGTCAAAGAGGTCGGCTGGGGGATCGCGCCGCTCGACGTACGCGCGCTCTTCGACGCCGGCGTTGCGGCCGTCGATCTTGCCGGCGCCGGCGGCACGTCGTGGAGTGAAGTCGAGCGCCATCGGGCGGGCGAGCCGTGGCGCGCGCGCGTGGCGGGCAACTTCGCCGGATGGGGGATCCCAACCGCGCAAGCGCTGGTCGAAGCGCGTCGCCAACGCCATGGCCAATGGGCTTAGCGCCTGCACCGGCTTGGGCGGCGGCGATATGCTCAAAAACGATCCGATCCG